>ULQM01008330.1_pt1 | contig 13672 bp, 8 predicted proteins | sample 1954451 | NCBI WGS metagenome assembly ULQM01 (sample SAMEA4835655, study PRJEB28245) | human gut metagenome | biome: gut microbiome; material: fecal sample | place: Denmark | collected 2008 | reverse complement strand
ACGTACTCATGCGTGATGAGATCCTATGCGCTTAGTATCAAAAGAGCGTGCCCATAATGCCTGCCTTTGAAAGCGGCTGCCTGGATAGGCCAAAGAGTAAAACCATAAGTGAGCAAAAATGAAAAAACCTTCTTTAGGATTATTGGTATAGTTTCAAGTTTTTTAACCGTATTCTTAATCGCAACATTTCTGTTTTTCCCGAAATATACTATAAGCTATATAGATTGATTTTCCCGATATATATACCGATAACTCTGCCACCCTTCTCAAGCACATGTTTCAGCTGTTGTGTCACAGATTTCTAAATAAGAATAGAAAGCTAATAAATTTTCCAATACATTTGTTACAAATCCACATAACTTGCGATGCCTTTTGCTTTTCTCGAGGCATGTGCATGGAGGTCATTTTCATGGGAATAAGTATATGTAAATTTCAGTTAAAGGGCTGGCTTAAGCAGGAGCCTAAAGTCGTACGTCGGTTGGACAAAGATCGTATAGAGTACGTATCGACAATCGTCAAAATATCAGTCCCGAAGGTGACACCGAGCAAAAACGGTATCTGTCAGCTTGGAGGGTACCATGTCATCAGCGTCGCTGTGCATGGATGTGCAGCAGAGCAGATCGAGAAAGATATGGCGGATCCCAACCTCCGCTGGCATTGTAAGGATCTGGTCGAGATAACAGGATACCTTGTGCCCGTACCGCCCAGATCTTCGCGCCGCAAAAACTCTCTCGGCAGGCAGCTCACATCGGCGTATCGTTTGCGCACTAACAACCCGCAGAATATCATCAACTACAGCGCCTGCGAACGGAAACGCACAAAAGCTAAGCAAAGAGCTGAACGGCCTGCCGCTCCGCAGTGGACCACAATTGCACCCGGACGCAAAGATCCTAGCGACAAACTGCCGCTCGGCAAGGCCATAGAAATCGACTATTACGATTTCCAGTAGGGAAAGAAGAATGAAGACATCCACAGATATTACAGAAAAACTGAAAGAACTAGCCGCAATGCTAAGCGACGACGCCGTCAAAACCAGCGCCGACGTATTACAAGATGAGCTTCAGTCACGGGCTGCGGTAAGCACATCCGAACTTGTGGCATACAAACACGACTGCCATAAGCAATACAAGTATCATTTTGATTCCCCTTGCCGTTGGTCTCTGCTGGTAACTAAAGTAGATACTACACAAACAGATGAATATGCTTTTTCTGGTAAATATCTCAGCTTTGCAAGCGAGCATATGATCCATAGGGGGTCAATCGTCATAGAGGTTTGTGGCCGCACTTACACAGCGTACAGGGTTCTCGGAGACTATGCCAAACAAGAAATAGACACCAAATTCCGCGGCTCGTTACACCGCCTCATTTTGGCTGTCGCAGAAGCTATGTAGCAACACTGATCCGGTTCTATCTCAATTCTTGCACCGAGGTCAGTTGGCGCACGCAATAAACCGCAGGCAAAAAATACCTGCGGTTTCATATTTTTACGGCGCCAAGATGAGAGCCTGCCGCATCTGTCATATCGCTGGTCCGTATTCCTGCGATTGGTAGCGGTTTGACGTCTCCGGTGCAGTATGGTTCGCAAAACGTCTGTGCTTAAGCCCCGACTCGGTATAGACCAACTCGTTATCTAAAAATCCCAGCTTGTTAAGATGCCGCCCCGCTGCATCCATAAAATTCTCGTCCTTGGCAATATTCCGCTTCATCGCATTCCACGCCACGACGATAGATTCGGCGGCCTCATGCGGCGTACGGCCGTGCGGAGGATAGAGCATTTTATGCAGAGCCTGTTCTTCTTTGTAATAGGCAACGAAGCGTAAAATCTCGCCGTGGTAAATATAAGCCTCAATGCCGCTTATCTTGGGCCCGGTTATACGCACTAGCTTTATCTCGTCATCATATTTCCGGGCTATTTTTTCAAGCACACGATATGTCTGTCTTTTTAACGTGTCTAAATTTGCTTCCAACAGCCTTTCGTTGTTCTCCGAGACCTCGTTGACACCGACGATGTAAACCAGATCCCGTGCCTGAAACGCTTCGTCGGTCGCAAGCTCTGGCGCGATATCGTCCAGCGGAAAATCTATGCGGCGGCGCGACTTACCGTCTGCGATAATCATCTCCATGTTAGGCACAGCAATATCTTCCCTATCCTGCACTTCCCGTTCGGCGATCGCCATCGTTATTTTTGTCGCCATCGACCTTGTGGCGTACAAGTAGCCGTCGCGGCTGCGCAAGTCGTTATGTTTGCCGTCAGACAGGACCTCACGCCAGACAGTACGCACCGATTCAGCGTCGTGCGACATGACGATAAGCTCGGAGACGAGCCCCGTAAATATATCTGTGATTTGTCGCAGCTTTACGGCGTCTATCCCTGCCATGATTGTCCCGCCTTTCTTCAGATATCAAAATATTGCACAGCTTTACAATATTTATTTTGTCAAAAAATTTACGAGTAAACAAGACGGTCGCCGCGCAAGCCTTCATCTCTCATATCTTACAAAATCCCCGATTAAATGTCCCCGGTCGATCTCCGCAGCGATGCGACAATCCTGGCAGAGAGACATAACAATTAAAAGGAGCTGAAGACATGAAGGACTTTAATTTGGATCTTTTGTACGGCGGACACAGCATAATCATAGGTGAGCGCAAGGTTAAAGATAAAGCGATACGAGAACTTCTGTACAGGCATGACCCGACCAGAGGAGCGCTCGTAGTCCTAGACTACGACGGCAAACAATACGAAAGCTACAACGGCAAAGCCATGCTCGCGGACTTTTCAAGCAGTGGCAGCGTCTTTCCGAATTTGCTGGAAACGCTCCTGCATTCGAAAAGGTACGGAGGAGACCAAAAGACATTTTCCGCGATGGCGCAGAAGCTCCACGCACATACAAAGCCTGATAAAAACAACAACGATGCGTTCTGGTCGACCATGGGTACGGCGGCTTTTAAGTCATACGTCGAGTACCTCTGCACCGTCTATAAAATCGAAAGACTCGCCACGAGATACAGGGCCGGCGAAGAAAACGTCAGGCGCGACCTTGCCCTATACGGCGGACACGCTGGCAAGATGATGCAGATAATGAGCGACCTCACAATATGCAAGCAGGACAGAGACGACGATGACGAAGGAGACTCTCTCAACAATCCGCTGTATAAACTCATAGAGAGATACGTACAGCGGCAATACGGAGAGAGAGCCAAGCCGTTCGGCAGCACGCTGCGCAATCCAGGAGCATCCTACTCTGGCACGTTTCAAAGCATCTTGCTCTCGACGCTTACAGTAGCCGACTCGTATTTCAAGCTCATGGAACTGCTAGAGGAACAGGGAGAGAGACTGTCGTCGCTGCCGGAGCTGGATATGCATGAATTTGTTACAAAAAATTCCCTGCCTTTGTTTGTATGCGGCACAAAATCTCAGCCGGCAAACCAGGCGTTCGGCGCAATGGCGCTTATGGCCTCTGCCGTCGCGGCTCACGACGCGGGAAAAACCGTTACCGTAGTAATACCGGAACTGGAGAGATGGAATCTCTACGAGGCTTTGTCCTACGTAAAAGGCGAAAGCCTGAACGGCCTGTCCACGGTCGTTTCCTGCTCTGACCTAAGAAAACTTTCTGCTCTTGCGGGAATAGATAAGCGGAGCGTGCTCTCTGGGCTCGCCGAATCGTCGGACAAGCAGTTATGGCTGTATTCGACAGATGTCGTCAGTGAAGAACTGTTCGAGGCTGGCAGTTCCGTCAAAGCTAGGAGTTATCGTCTCAACGAACTCGGTGAGCAGTTCGCGGCATACCAAGAGAGCGGCAAGGAACCTGAGTACTGTGTACTGCCCGAGCCGGAGCCGTATATCCGCCGGCGTGTACGTACTCCCATGTCGGACGATACGGAGACACCGTGGATAGACCGTGTCGGTGAAGAGGAGCAGGAGGAGATAGAGGCGCTGCTTTTTAAGGGCCTGCCAGAAGACCTTTATCTTGAGATGGAAGCGCTTGGATACACGGATGCGGAAGACATTGACTTTGACACGGACCGCGGCATGGGGCGGAATGTCCGTCGCGGCGCGAAACCTACGTACGCGGTGAAGGTGCTCTGTAAATTTCTTATGGACGACAAAAAGCGGCTCACCAGGAAAGAGCGCAGAATAGGTTACTCAATGAGAGACGGAAAGTATATGCTTCCGCGAACGCTTGCGGGATACGACTTGAAACTGCTCATAAAGCGCTGCCGCAATGTCCTTAAAAGAGAGGCTGAGCAGAAAAAGCGGGACACAAGCCGGGACACAAACGAAAACGTTAATAGCGGAGACGGAGGAGAAGCCGCGGACAGCGCGAACAGCAGCGATACAGACAAAGTTAAGGAGGAGAATACCAATGAAAACCAAAAACAATCCGAATGACATGGAAATAAAACCAGTAGCGTGCCTCCAAGAAGTCGCAGATACCGGCGTAAGACTACCCGTACAGGCAAGACGTATTACGCCGCCTCTGTGCAGCGTCTGCGGCAAAGAACTCACCGTGGTAGATAAGGGCAGCGACGGACTCCTCGACGACGGCGGGGTCGCGTATAGAATGGCCAACATACTCTCCTCCGCCGAGCACAACAACGTAATGCTCACGGGCGAGCCCGGAACAGGCAAAAGCGCTTCAGTGCGGCTGTTGGGACGAAGAATGGCGGAGGGCAAAATAAAAGAACTCGCGAGCAAGAGGATATTTGAGATAAACCTGGACTTGCTTTTTAATGGTTGCTACACAATATCAGACCAGGGGGAAAAACTGAGGCTGCTCTTCAAGGAGACCGAAGACAACGACATAATACTTTTTATTGATGAGGGACACCGTATATACGGTGCGGGTGAGAGCAACAGCGTCGGCAATATCGTCAAACCATACATCACGAGCGGCTCGATACGGCTGATTCTTGCCACGACCAACATGGAGTACGAGATGTTCATCGCCAGAGATGCTGCTCTCGCAAGACGGTTCGAAAGGATACGCTTAAAAGAGCCTGACGCCGAAAGAACAGCGGAAATTATACGCACAGTATTCGAGTCGCGCTATCCCGAAATGACGATACAGGACGGTACGGTAAAAAGCCTCATAAGCCTTACAGACAGATACGTGCGTGACAAGAGGTATAATCCGGACAAGTCGCTCGCGGTGCTGGACTACGCCGTTGCGTGGGGGACAAACAACGGCGCGGGTAATGAGGTTACGCCGAAGGTAGTAAAATATGCTCTTGCGGAAAAGCTGGGAATACCGGCGGAGAGAATAGAACAGGATCTCACTCAAAACATACGCGGCATACAAACTTGGTTAAACTCCAAATTTCCGGCATGGCACAAGAGTATCTCATTGCTTACCGATAAGCTCTCAGATGCCATCACCAGAGATTTAAGGGAAAAAGGACCACTATGCAAGGCTGCCATATCGGGAAGCGACATTGCGTTACTGAGAGATTTGTCCTACGAGGCGGCGAAGGCTATGGGATTTGCAAAAGATGAGATAATCCGCGTCGTGCCTACCGACTCGCCGGACGAGCTTATAGAGCCGTTTGTCGTAAACCCGAACCGGGCGATAATCATGGAAATCCGCAACGGCAGGCGGTATACCGACACAAAAACCATAGCGCTCATGACGCTTATCCTCCGCGAGGGACGGATAAAAAATGCGTTCAACGACGTCTCTTACAACAAAGCGCCTGTATTCGTGTTATCGGAAGGCGAGGAAGAAAAAAGTCAGACGATAGGATTTGGGCAAAGTGGGCTACAGCCTAAATGCTCGAAGCTAACGTCGGAACAAGATATACTAATAGAGACATGGTTTGACGGAGAAAAGCCCATCTGCTTCGGAGGACTGAATATATGTGAAGCAGAGGAACTATACAACAGGCATTTTCTCCCGTTGCTCGTAAAACAGAGAAAACGGCTGGGAGCTCCGAAAGTAGCGATAGGCACGTCGGCAAAAGAGTACATCGTCCGACAGCTTGCGTCGTCACGCGGATGGAGCAGGGCGTCTGAGATAGCAGAGGAGATAATACGCATGTCAGTGCTCTGCGGAAAAAAAGAATATATTGCAGAAAGCATAAACGGAGAGATAACGCTGACAGAAAGCAAGACGCCGAAATATCACAACGCACGAGAAATCTGACGGCATAAAGACGATATGCGATCACATGATACAGACGCAATCCCTCGCTTATGCGGGGGATTTTGCACATCTGCTATCTGCGCGCAACCGTTTAAGGGCAGAAAAGTGTACACTTCAAGAATTTTGTAATATTCTAAAAATTTATTTTCCTAGACTATGACTTGTATATTTATGATTTTGACAAAAACACTGCGCTGTGAAATTACAAGTCGCGCAGCGTTTTTGCAAATATTTGATGGATAAAAAAGTAATCCAATATAGTGTTACTAAATTGCATAAATTAGCTCTCAATTCAACACTTAACACATCTGACACATGCATTCCACATGATTTTGTATTTACATTTAACTTATTTAATCATTAATGTGATATCTTTTTATAAGAATTTCCAGCGCAATAGGATTTTATGTGTTAAAAGTGTAAGAAGATTGTATTTGGAGAACTATGTGCATATAGAGCATTCTGTGTGTCTATAACGTACAAACGGCGTAACTGCAATTTTCCTGTATCACAAAATAGATGGCTAAACAATAGCTTTACGTGAAAGTTACGCTGTTGGAGGTGTATGCAAAGCTATGTTTATGTAAAACGCGTTGTGCCATGTAAGTAGCGGCATGATGAGAGAATAGCGTCAATGCGGCAAGGTATTTTTGCCATAAAAACAACAGCACTGAAAACCATGTTCAGGCGATCTATCATTAAATAAAATATGCCATAACGGAAAAGTTGAAAGGCCGCACAGAAAGGACAACGAATACTTCTACGCGTCGCATAAGTTCTACTCATTGAAAGATTTTGCTGTACAGCTGGCAGTCCATAATCGCAGATACAACAACTTCCTAACTAGGCCTCTCGGATGGAAGTCTCCTCGAGAAGTCATGACCTTCGCTTTATGCTCGCAGTAACAGGTGTTTGATAAACCTACACAACTGAAGATTCTGACGTTTGACACATTTGACACATGTTTTCCACTTCTTTTTTTATTTTTAACATATTTTTGTCAAATATATTTTTTCTTCCAAAATTTTTTCTGCAATAGGATTTTGGGTGTCAAGTATGTCAAATCTGTCAAAAGATGGCGAGAGTAAAAGCCTTGCTTATCACAAGATGGATTAATAAACAATAGGCAATATGAAAATTATATGGAAAAGAAACCTCGAAAAACAACGTGCATGCCCGCACATTATTTTTTCGAGTTTCGTAACGAATTTCGGCCATGCGGGGTTGTTTACTCGTTAATTTTGTGGTATGTCCGCCTAATGAGCAAAAGCCTTAGAAGAAATTGAAAAAAGACTTGTTTATTCATAAATTATCTGAAATATTTATGACAGTATGCAAAACACTTGATGCGGCGTAGTCATATGGGCGTATTCGATTGGATTTTTGCAGAAGGTGTTATAAAAAGTATTGTTTAGCCATAAAAAAACTGAAATACTTGCTTTTAGAAAATGGAATATCGTTCAGCCATAGTTGCATGTCAAGAGTACAGAATGCTGGCGGTATTTGAAAAATTGTCTTAATAGTCCTAAACGCGAAGAAGATAGACTAAAAAACTTAAAAACAGGGTATTGTTTAGTTGTAAAAAAGCTGAAATACTAAAAACAGGTGAAAGAAACAACGCCTGAGAGTGCCTTAACTACTAAGAAAAGATGGACGCACAGAACGTCTGCTGTTGGCCTTTTACCCTCAGTAGAAGACATGTAAACAAATGAAAATAAATTGGTTATGATGAGCTATAAAAATAAGTAAATTTACGGATGAAAAACTCTTGTTTAGTCATAAATAAGCTGAAAGAATGTATTAAAAGGATATGAAAGCCACAATTTTGGAACCTTTGGGTATTGCAGTGGTCTTTAATCATAGCGGATGCGACATCGTAACTACTGCAGATAGAAAGCGGATAAACCAGATCAGTTAAGAAAGGAAGTAATGGCGAATGAAATATGTAGATAAAGCGTCAGGCACGAGCTATACATGTGGAGGCTTATATATTTTGCGAGATGATTTTTTTAAGAAATTTTCACCGTTCTGTCGCTACATTTCTGTGCAGCACAAACTCGAGAATTGGGATACGTACCGGCATGGCAGGCCTCATATATGCATAGGATCTTCCAATAAGACGCTGCTGTGGATGGTACCCATCTCATCACGCGTTGAAAAATATGAACTGGAAATAGCGCGGCAGAAACAGAAATATGGGGCCTGTGACAAAGTGCAAATAGTTTGGTTAAACACAGGCAAGAGGGCCGCTCTTATACAAAACATCATACCATGCACGCCTCGTTATATAGATAGAGAATATCAAAATCGGCGGACGGGCAAGGTGGAAGAAATTGGCAAAGCAGATCTGCACGACATTTGCATTAGCGCGCGAAAGCTAATTAAATGGCACAAAGACGCCCCGAAATGCGGCTTTCTTTTCACGGATATCTTCGGGATTGCCGGAACTTTGCTGCACGAAGCGAAAACACCAAAAGCAGAAATGAGTAATAAAACGTATGTATATGAAATGAAAGGATAATGATAAAAAATGGAGAAATATAAGTGCGTAAGTAATGTAGAGGAAATAAAGACTTACATGGGCGGCAGCCGTGTCGTAGCCTTTGACTTCGAAACAGCACCGAATGCCAACTATCGCGATGAAGACAAGGCCGCGCTGGATCCGGCAAAAGCCCATATCGTCGGATGTTCGTTTTCGGTGTGCGAAGGCACGGGCATCTATGTCCCTATTAAGCATCGTACCGGGAAAAACATTGATGAGGAAGAGTTCGTTCACTTCCTGCGTGGCTTTTTAACAAATAGAGAGATTACCAAAGTCGCTCACAACATAGCCTTCGAGTCAGCCATGGCCTGCGAAAAGTTGGGCGTCGTTATACAAGAGCCAGTGTACGACACAATCTGTGCGGCGCAGATGACGCTGAAAAACGACTATGAGTTTCGCGGCCTTGGCGACAGCGGCCTTAAAAAATTGGCCTGCGACATATGCGGTGAAAAACTCCCAACGTTTGAGGACACCACAAATGGCAGGCATTTCGATGAGCTAAACGCTAACGACGAGGCGACCATACGCTACGGCACGGCGGACGCGGACTTCGCTCTGCGGTTGTATCACGAGTTTAATCGGTGGTTTGACATGTATCTCCCTAAACACAGATACATTGTCGAGAACATAGAAAGCCCCGCTGCCGTCTACATAGGCGTTATGAGGGCAAACGGCCTGCCTATCAATACGAAACTCATGGAAAACAAAAAGGCTGAGGCGGAAAATGAAATGAAACGCATCCGCGAAGAAATACGTTTCGTCATAGGCGACATCAATATTGGCTCTAACTGTTCGACGAAGGCCTTCAGAGATTATTTGTATAAAGGACTGCAGCTGCCAACTCTAAAGCAAACGGACAGCGGAGCCGCCGCGCTCGACGACGAGACGCTCATGCTATTGCAGGAATGGTGCAACATAAACAGGCCTGAACTGTCAAAGCTTTTCTCGCTTGTTCAAGAGTACCGTAGATGGGGTAAAATCAAGTCGACCTATATTGACGGTTATTTAAAGCACATTAACACGGCGACAGGCCGTATCCATCCGGATATGCTTGCGTTGAGCACGGAGACCGGGCGCATGTGCTGCCGCAATCCCAACGCCCAAAACATGCCGCGCAAAGGCAGCGACCCTATCGGCGTGAGAGATTTTATTCAGGCACCAGACGGACATCTTATACTTTCACTGGATTTCTCGCAGATCGAACTTCGCGTAGGAGCGTTTTATTGCCGTGACGAAAAGATGATTGGTGTCTACCGTGATAACGGCGACATACACGCTGCCACAACTTCGGTAATCTTTGGCGTTAGCTACGATGAAGCCGCGGATAAACACGCTGAAAACTATAAGGAACGCCGCACGATAGCCAAAAATGTCAACTTCGGCACTTTCTACGGCCTTTTCCCAAAAGGTTTGCAAAAAACATTGAAATTTAAGGCCGGAATAGACAAGTCTACGGAAGAGTGCGCGGAAATTATAAACAACCTCAAGCGAGGCTATAAGAGATTATCTTTGTGGCAGGAAGAGACAAAGGCGGAAGCCGCAAGGCGAGGCTATACAGAGACCTGGCTTGGGCGGCGCAGATACATCCCGGATATATGGTCAGATGATTGGAGTAAAAAGTCATTTGCAGAAAGGTGCGCTCTTAATACGCCTATACAGGGCAGCGCGGCGGATATCTTAAAGCTGGCAATGGCTCGTATCTTGTCTGGACTGCCCGAACGTGGGTGGCTCAAGCCTGTGCTGCAGATCCACGACGAGCTGGTGTTTGTCATACCTGCGGACAAGTTAAAAGAAGCTGTAACTTTTATAAAAAGATGCATGGAAGAAAAGCCATTTCCTGAGTTTGACCTTCCCCTGATTGCTGACGCGTCGGCTGGAAAGAGTTTCGGAGCAATGGAAGAAATATAATCGGAGGAATGATATATATGGCAGATAATGAGATTTTTGCTGCAAATCGTTTTGAGGAAAAGGATTATGGCGGTACCGTCGTCACAGCCGAAGACGTGTTAGGATGCCTTTTTAATCCGGAAGACACTGTCAATTTTCGAGTGTTCGACGACCGTAAGGGCGGAGTATTTCAGGGGCAGAAGCTATCCTGCAAATGCGCCGAATACAGGAGCCTCGATGCTGAGCTAAAGCGGCACAACGCGCAGAACCGCGGAATATTTTTCGTTGTCAATTACGGCGGACAGACGGACGACTCAATTACCCGCATTAACGCACAGTTTATTGAGATGGATGAGGGAACTTTTGAAGAACAGTGGCAGAAAATCAACACTTTCCCGCTGCCTCCATCAATGGTGATACAGACGCGCAAATCCCTGCATGTGTACTGGTTCGTTGACAAAAATGCTGACGTTACGCGTTTCAGAAAGCTTCAAAAGCTTCTTGTAAAATGGTTCGGCGGAGACCCAGCCTGTATCAATGAATCCCGTGTTATGCGGCTTCCGGGGTTTTATCATTGTAAGACGGACACTCCTGTTATGGTGCAATGCGTTTTATTCCGCCCAGAGCGCATCTACTCGCAGGATCAGCTGGCCGGCGTGTTGACAGATATAGAAGAAGAAACGTCGCCGGCGTCGGCAGAGCGTAAAAACGGAATGGCAAGCGGAACTGAGCAAGGTCTGGACATAGTCGAGAGTTCATGCGACTTTATTAAATATTGCAAGGATAACGCCAAGAATCTCCCGGAGCCGCTGTGGCACGCGATGATTTCTAATCTTCTGCCGTTTTGCGGCGGCATCGAGAAGATCCATGAGCTGTCCAGACCGTACCCAGGATATTCAGAGCGAGAAACGTGCCAGAAAATAGACAACGTCTTGAAGAGCGGAACAGGTCCGATGACTTGCGAGACGATCCAAGAAAGAGGATTTAAATGTCCTAAGCTATCGCAAAGCGGCTGCGCGGTGAAGTCTCCTGTAGCGCTGTGCCACAAGCCGTTAGACACCAATATGCTGGTAGAAATCTTGAAAAAACAACCAGTAACAGGAGACCTTTTTAAGGATATACAGACGGCTAAAAAGTACGTTGCTGATTATTTATACAACCAGGACAGCGTAATTGCCGACATACTTATAAACGACAAGCTCGGCGAGCATTTTCGTTTTAAGGCAAATACAATAAAGTCGCTATTCAACGATTACAGATCCGCGCATAAAGCGTATAACGCAGACAAACGAACTAGGTCCCATCAGAAAGACGCTACTCTGCCGGAGTGGTATGAAACGACCAATAATGGGCTACGCTTCCTTCCGGGCGTACTTGCCGAACATATGGCAGAGACCCTTCCCGTATTTTACGCGGCAGAGCGCTTCTATCGCTATCGCGACGGAGTGTATAGCCAGATGGACGAATCTGAAGCACAGAGACTCGTGCAGGAAAAGATGCTGACGCGTGAGGCAAAAATGCGTCAAATAATGGACGCGGAAGGGCAATGGCGGCTCATGGTCAGGCGAAACATAAAGGATATCAACCCTGACCCATATATAATCAACCTCCGAAACGGACTCTATAACGTTAAAGAGGACAAACTGACGCAGCATACGCCGGATTATCTATCTATCGTCCAGCTGCCAGTCAATTACGACTCTCATGCAGATTGCCCTTTGTTTAAACGGGTCCTCCACGACGCAATGGGCGGGGATGTGGGACAGGTTAATCTAATTCAGGAAATGCTCGGCTACTGCCTCATCCCCAACACCTCGGCGCAGAAATGCTTTATCCTGACCGGAGAGGCCAGGTCCGGTAAGAGCACTCTTATTAATGTCATTGGCGAGATCCTGTTGGGACAAGACAACGTTTCGAACATCTCATGGCAGGCTTTGAACGAAAAATTCAAACCGGCGGAGCTGTTCGGAAAACTTGCGAATACTTTCGCCGATCTGCCGACGAAAAACATATACGATAATGGAATATTTAAAGCGCTGGTTGGAGAAGATGCTATAACGGTTGAGAAAAAACACCGAGATCCGTTCAGCTTTAGGTCAACCGCCAGACTTATCTTCTCCTGCAACACAATACCGCAGAATTATGGAGACAAGTCAGAAGGATTCTATCGCAGGCTAATTATTATAAAATTCAACCATTCCGTACCTGAAGAGAACTGTGACCCTAACCTTCTGAACAACTTACGCGGCGAGGCGGACGGCATATTCGTGTTTGCGTTAGAGGGACTAAAGCGCCTTATACACAATGGTTACAAATTTTCGGAACAGCAGATAAATTTAGACGAGCTGCAGAAATACAGAGAGGCTTCTAATTCCGTCCTGTCGTTTGTCAGGGACAACTGTGAACAGGGACAATCGTATTCCGCGGGGTCAACGGAGCTTTTCATGGCGTATCAGGCATACTGCAGGGATAACAAACTTGACGAGGATTCCCACGGGCAGTTTGTTCAGAATTTGAGACTGGCTTGTCCCAATATTAAGCGCGGTGTTGATAAAGTGGGCGGCAGACGCATTTTGAAGGGCATACGTATGATATAGAGGCTCGGCTGAAAAACAAACGCAGTCAACACTTTTACATCATCTAAAGAAAAAAGAATAAGCCACGCGACATCAACCTCTTATAACCTCAAAACTTAACACAAAATACAATACATAGATATTATCAAGGAGATAACAATATGGAGAATATTGCTAAGAAAGAAATGGCGGAATTTGGAAATTTGCTTAAAACCATGAATATGGATGATATCAAGCAGTATGTAGATCTGCTTAATGCAGAGATGGAGGCTCGTAAAGCGCTGTATCCCAAAGTAGGGTATAAGCATGACTGCCACGGGTGCGCACAATACCACATGAATAAATATAAGCATTGGTGCAAGCATGTGACACGCGTAGACCGCTCGAAGACTGACGGTTACGCATTTATTGGAGAATTTCTCAACCCGGCAAACGAGCACGCTATAGCACAGGGCGCGGTTGTAGTCGAAGTTTGCGGAAAAGATTATTACGCGTATAGGGTTACTGGTGACTTCACAAAAGAACTA
>ULQM01076430.1_pt1 | contig 13719 bp, 8 predicted proteins | sample 1954451 | NCBI WGS metagenome assembly ULQM01 (sample SAMEA4835655, study PRJEB28245) | human gut metagenome | biome: gut microbiome; material: fecal sample | place: Denmark | collected 2008 | reverse complement strand
TGCTTCCTGCCGGCTGGTTGGCAACAGCCATTGCCTGGTGGCGTGACAGGAAGGTGTATCAAGTCCGCGCAGTGAAAGAAACCGAAGGCACATACAAGACACTATACGATGATCTGAGTGCCACGGTATTGGAACTTAGTAAACAACTACGAAAACAAAACGAACGGAATATCAATCATGAAACGGCTTTACGAAAACTGCATACTTGTAAGTATGCTGACCGCTGTCCTGTCATTATCTTCTTGCGCCAGCAGCAGAAAGGCCAGTTCGGAAACCGTCCGCTCGGACTGTCTCAAAGTGAGCGTAACCGAGCAAACAATCTACGAGCCGGTCCCGAAGAGGACGGCGACCTTGGCAGTGAGTGCGGATCAGTGGACGATTCTTACTAAACTTCCGGAAGGATTTGGACTGAATTATCGTTACGACGGTATCAGTATAGATGTGCAATCGGACGGTGAAGGGGGTGTGAATGTCACAGCTACATCCGACAGCATCGGAAGACAGGTGAACGTGACTCGTACGGAAACCGACCACCGTATACGCGATGAAACTGTGAGCAATGAAGTGAAGGAAACACGCCCTGGAGTGCAGGGATGGCTGACAGGAACAGCCCTGACCCTGCTGGGGATTTTCCTTATCTGGCAACTGATTAAATACTATTTAAGCAAACATTAAAAACGATAAGATTATGGCAGATACAAGCAACGGACTGATGTATGGTGTAGCAGCCGTCCAGTTCAAGGCTGCGGGTGCAGAAGGACAGGAAAAAACACTGGGCTGGCTGGATGAAAACGGGATGCAGCCGGCAGGAAACGCACCTACCTTTATGGATGTGATAGCCGCACAGGTAACAGACGGACCGGTGGATAGCATCATGACCAATCCGGGAAGTGACGCATTCACGATGAACCTTATTCAACTGAATGCGCAGAGCATGGTCGATGTGTTCGGTGGAAAAGCGGAAGCTGACGGTTCTTATACACCACCTACAAAAAAGGTAGCTAGTGGCGTACTGACCATCTCCATGCATTCCGGACATAGTTTTCGTGTTTTCAACGCTCGATTGAGCTGTAACGGTTTCCAGAACGGAATCAACATGCAAAATGTGCTGGCAATGGGTATCCGTGTGGATATTCTGAAACCGACAGACGGCAAGGAAAGACGATACCGCATCTATCCTCCCGGAGTGAAACCTGATACCGCAGACTCAACCGCAGACGCAGCAGCAGGATAAGTATGAAGGCACAGGATATAGAACTGCTGGCAGGCATCTCCCTCAGTGACGGGGGAATCAGCCTGCCGCTTCATACGGTACTGCGGAAACGTCCGTTCCGCATCACGATGAAGACACCTACCACACGCAGCCTGATACGTATCAGTAAGCGTTATCTCCGAATCGGCGTGACTCCGGAAGAATACGACGAATACAACCTGGATCAGCGAATCCGATTTGTCTTCCTGCATGGAAAGGATATCAGCAGGATAGTGGCATACGGCATTGTTCGAGGCTCGGTACTGGGGAGGTTACTTAACCGTCCGGTGGCCTGGTTGCTACGGGAACTGATGACACCCGATGAACTTTCCTCCGCCTGGCGGCAAATACTGAGCAGTACATCTACCACGTCTTTCGGGATTATTATCGCATCGGCAGCAGCCTTGAACAAGATGCAGCCCTTAGCGAGCCGGAACGAAAGCGCAAGCGACAGGAGGAGTTAAAGAAGGGACATACGGAACCTTCGCATAGCCTTTTCGGCGTGATAGGTCAGCTGGCTACGGAAACAGGTTGGAGCATAGACTACGTTCTGGACAAAGTGAATGTAGTAACCCTGCAAATGATGATGGCAGACATGCCGCACTGGGTTTCTCCGCAGAAGCCGGATATGATGCAGCAGATTCGTGAAATGGAGGAACGGGAGAAACAAAGAAACAGTCACACACAAACAGATAACACGAACACGACAAAGGGAATGAACCCGATGGAGTTCTTTACCCATTATGCAATAAAAGATTAAGGATATGGCAGTACCTGTTGAACTTGAAATATTCATGAAAGACCTTACCAAAGCCGGACTACAGAGCGTGGGTAAGAATGTGGATGATGTGGAAAATCAGACTCTGCAACTGATTGAAGCATTGAAGCAGGTACGTGCCGAACAACTTAAGCAGCTTGAAGCGAACAAGCAAGCCGGGAAAAGCTATACGCAGGAAGCTGCCAACGTACAGGCTTTGACCGGACAGATTAATGTACTGAAGGCAGGTCTGAAAGACTTGCAGAAGACAAAAGAAGAAACCACAAAAACGCAGACCATTGACATCGACACCGAAGCCGTAACCCGCAAGACCAACAACCTGAAAATGCAGTTCAGCCAGGTAGCAAGAGAGCTGCCATCTTTGGCAATGGGGCCGCAGATGTTTATCCTGGCAATTTCAAACAACCTGCCGATGCTGGCGGATGCCATTGCGGATGTACGCAAGCAGAACGAGCTTCTTGCCGCATCCGGTCAGAAAGGTGTGCCGGTATGGAAACAGTTGGCCAGTTCTTTGTTCAGCACCCAGACAGCACTTGTTGCAGCCATTTCACTGGGTATTGTGTTTGCAAAGGATATTGCAAACTGGGTAAAGAACTTAGGAAAAGCCAATAAAGAACTTTCTGAAACACAGAAGCTACAACAAGCAGTAAATACATCCCATCGTGAAGGAGGAAAGGCGGCTTCAGAGGAATCTGCTAAACTTAAAATTCTCTATACAGCCAGTCAGGATAGTAGTAAATCCATGAAGGAACGAAATAAGGCTGTGGATGAATTGCAAAAGATGTATCCCTCCTATTTCGGTAAACTTAGTAATGAAGCGATCCTTGCAGGAAAAGCCGCATCGGCATACGATGATTTAACCAAGGCAATCATCCGTAAGGGACAAGCACAAGCTGCTGAAGATATAGTGGCAGATTATTCAAAGAAAAATTTTGAATTACAACGAGGAATTAATGCAGATACAAACTGGATAAACAGGAATAAAGATGAATATGAGAAAGCACTGAAGGAACGTGATAAAATGTGGAAAAATTACCGAAAGGTAAACCAAGGAAGCATCATCGTAGACAGTGCTGCGAAATCGTGGATCAGTAATACATCAGAAGGTAAATTAATTGAAGAATACGAGCGTCGTATGTCAAATATCAATAAGTATACCGAACAGATAGCAAAAAACAATAAGATTATAGAAGGAATAGTAAAACAGGTTGATACATCGGCTTATATTGATGATGAACTGGATGGTGGTTCTTCAGAATCTACTAAAGAAAAAACCGATTATGCTTCCCAGCTGGCGGATGCCCGTGTAAAAGCTCAGCAAACCACAGAGAAACTGCGTCTGCAAATCATGCAGGAAGGTATTGCCAAGCGCAAGGCACTGGCTAAGCAAGAATACGATGAGCAGCTTGCCGACATCGACAAGCAGGAACAGGACACGATTGCCAAAATGGATAAGGCACGAAAGCAAGGTGACAACATCCCGCAGAGCCAGTATGATGACGTGAAAGCAGAAGCGAACGAACAAAGGCTTTTAGCGGAAAAAATATTAGCGGAAAAGATATATCAGATCAATAAAGAATATCTTGACAAAACACTGGACGCTGAAATAGAGTACAATAAGCAATATGGAACCTGGCAGGAAAAAAGAGAAGCTGTAGCTTTGGAGTATACAAAAAAAATAGCCTTGGCGCAGACTGAAGCCGAAAAGAAACTTTTAAAAGAAAAAGGGAAAGAAGCTGTTGCTGCCGTAGATTTTGAGGAATTTAAAGAAAACATCAATTGGGAATTAATTTTCGGTAATCTTGATCAGGTCGCAAAACAAGAGTTGCAGAAATTACGTACACAACTGGAAAAATTCCGTCAGTCTCCGGAGTATAAAAATATGGCGATTGATGAACGTAAGGTATTGGATGAAGCTTTAAATGAAATCCAGCAGAACATAATTGAGAAAGGTGGGCTATTGGGGAATTTGCCGGAACAGTTACAGATATTGGCAGATGCACAGATTGAACTGGAAAAAGCGCAGTCGGAATACAATAAATCCCTTATTTTAGGAACAGAAGCAGAGAAAGAAGCGGCTCTGAAGAAAAAAAATCAAGCTCAGGCTAATGTCATCAACGCTCAGGCTAATGTTAACGCAGCTGCTGATCAGGCTGGACAAAGATTCTCTAAAGTTACAGACAGTATGATTCGACTTAGCGAAGCTGGAAGTGACCTCTCCCAACTAGGAAGTTCTATCGGGACATTGATAGATGCGTTTTCCGATGCCGATTCGAAAATAGGTGGTATAGTAGGTTCTATTATCGGAGTTTTAGAGCAGTTGGGGAATCAGGGAATATCTGGCTTTGTTGGCGGGATATTGGAGAATGTAGCCAATTTGGCCGGACATATGTGGGATACAATTGGAAGTTTTTTTGGAGTAAAAGGACTTGGAGGTATTTTTTATGGTGCAGATTATTCAGGCTATGAACAAATGAAATCTCAATATGAAACACTTTCGGGCATTTGGGATGAGTTGATAGACAAGAAACAACAATATATTGATATCAGTTATGGAGAAGAAGCGGAAAAAGCTTATCAAGAATCAGTTAACCTGCTGAATCAGAAAATGCAACAGGCATATGCTCTTGCTGATGCCCGTAAATCTGCCGGCAGCAGTTTAGGCTCTCATTCCATCGCGTATCGGCAAAATAGAGATTTGGGTGGATATGCCACAGAATTATATAAGTATGTCAATCAGAATGGCAATTATAATGATATAACGAACGCTTTGTTGGGAGCGTCAGCTGATCAGTTACGTAATGTCCGTGATAATATGTGGGCATTTTGGGCTGGACTGGATTCTGAATTTCGTAATGCCTTGGAACAGATTATCGCTTGTGATGACCAAATTGATGATTTGGGTGATAAGATGAATGAAGTGATGACAGGTGTTGATTTCAGCAGCTTCCAAAATAGCTTTGTAGATATGCTGAATGATCTGGATTCTACCAACCAGGATTTTGCTGACAACTTTGAAAAGTATTTGCAAAATGCAGTATTCTCGTCACTTGTCGCAAACAAATATAAGTCAAGGATTGAAGCTTTATACAAAGATTGGACCGAAAAAGCGGATGGTGGCTTAACTACTGATGAAGTAGATAAGCTCAGACAGGATTATCAGAATATAATAAACGATATGTTGGCAGAACGGGAGCAGATTATGAACAGTTTCGGCTGGGAAAGCTCATCCTCCGGTAGTAGCCAGTCGCCCAGCAGCGGTGCACTGACTACCATGAGTCAGGACAGCATATCTACCTTTGAGGCAATAGGAAGAAACATGCAGACGCATCTGGCCAATACGGACAAATTCGTGCAGGAAATCCGTAATGCCCAGAAGCAGGATAGCCAGACGCTGGCAACCATAGCATCGCATACGGCATACATTGTGCTGATATACGACTTGATGGAAGACTTGAAGTTGAACGGAATACAGTTGAAATAATATGGACTTGACAGGATATCTTACAATCAACGAAACGGACGTGTGGACGGAATACGGTGCCTTCCTTGGCGAAACGGGAACAGGCGGTCACGTGAATATGGACGCTTTGCTCCGTATGCCTAAGGCGAAGGACATTACCACAGTAGACTTCCGCGAACGGAACGGAGTAGAGTTGCCTCAGAACCCGAACGTAAAGCTAAGTAGCATCGAACGTACCTTGCAGTTCTGGCTTCGCGGAAACTCCGCAGCCGACCGACTGGAGAAATACCAGCGTATGATGACGCTGATCACGTCGAGTATGCTGTCTGTTGCTGTTAAGAATTACAGAACTTACAATATGGTATATCAGGATATGCCATCCGAACCGGACTGGTACGAGAGTTACGAAGGCGACCGGTTTTATGTGCTGTTCTCCGTAAAGTTTCTGGAACCGCAGCCTTCCGTTTAGAAATTGATTAAATATAGATTAAATGACGATAAAATGGAACTGAAAATATACGATAAAGCAAATAACCTTCGACTGACAGCCAGCCCGAACACTTCTTCTTCTGTCACTGAAGAGGTTGGTGGAGAATGTAGTGTATCTGCATCATTCACACACACGGAATACATTCCGTTGGATGTAGATGATTACATCGAGCTGGAAGGTGTGCGTTATAAAGTTAAGTCCCGTTATCGCCCGAAACAAAAGAACACACAGACTTACGAATATAGCGTGAAGTTCTATGCGCCGATACACGATGCGGAAGACACGCTGATGCTGTTCCAGGAAGGAGGAACTACTTCTGAATTCAGTTATGACGGTGGTCCGCGCGAACACCTGCAACTGTGGATAGACAACATGAACCGTCGAGCCGGTGGAAATCTGTGGAGCATCGGAACGGTGATTATCGCCGAAAACAAGACAATAGACTACCGGAATGTAAAGTGCTGGGATGCGGCTTTCGGTAGCAACGGCATCGCCGCCACATTCGAAACGGAAATGTGGGCGGACGGTTATGTGATAAATCTCTGTAAGGCTGAACGCGGCGAAATGGTAGAACTGGGATATCTTCAGGGACTTACCAACCTGGCACAGGAAGATAACGGAGAAGTGAAGTTCTTTACCCGTCTGTTCCCTCTTGGTTCTACGAGAAACATAAATGCAACCAAGTACGGATATTCCCGTCTGCAACTTCCTGACCGCTCTCTATATGTAGATAAGAACGTGGACCTGTATGGTGTGAAGGAAGAAACGGAAGAAACAGCCTTCTCAGAGATATTCCCAAAATACATTGGTACAATTTCCTCTGTGCGCTCAGAAGAAAAAGAGAATGAGGAAGGACGGAAGTACACCGTATATTATTTCAAGGACAACGGTATGAACTGGAATCCGAAAGACTACGAGATTCCGGATCTGGACTACATGCTGAAATTCCAGACAGGCGAATTGGCAGGCCGTGGAACTGACGGCTCTTTCCAGGCTGCGTGGCACGAAGACACAAGGGAATGGGAAATTATAAACGTGTATCCTGATGATACGACTCAGATTCCGGGTGGTGCAATTATCCCAACTCCGGGCGATCAGTACATTCCCTGGAATTTCGCCATGCCGCAGGAATACATCACCGAGGCAGAACAGGAATACAAGCAGGCTGTAGATGATTATCTTAATACTTACAGTTTCGATCCGAACAAGTACATAGGTACTACTGATCGAAACTACATCGAGAAGAACCATACCCCACTCCGCATCGGATGGAATGTGCGTCTGTTGTCAGAACAGTATTTCGGCACCACAGGCGGATACAAGGACACCCGTATTACGAAAGTGCAGCGCAAGCTGAATGACTTGTGCCAAGCTACGATTACCTGCTCCGATGAGGTTGGTACGGGATGGAAATCGTCTGTAGACAACTCTTTGAACTCGTTACGTTATGAGGTGGCTAAGCAGGCGGAAAAGAAACAGATTGATGTATTGAAGACATCAGACTCAAAGACACCATCAGATTATAATGTATTTTCTGCACTCCGTTCACGTGCAGAATTTATTTCAAAGAAGTTCAACGATACAGTAATCGGAATTATTACCTTCTTACAAGCTGCCATATTTCGTGCTGGAGCTGTATTTGGCAAGGATGGATTTGCGTCTGGCCTTACTGGTTATGGTGCGAAAATCGACGAAAACGGAAATGTCGAAGCAGAATCTCTTACGTCGAGAAGGTTTATCGAAACTCCAGAGCTACGCTACAACCGTGTAGATGTGAAAGTAGGCGACAAATGGCGTGCACCAGGGGCAGGTATCATTGAATCGGTTGATACGGAATCTAAAATATGTACCCTAAAACTGGAAGAGGGAGAAATCGGGGCTGTAGCTGTTGGTGATATCTGTATGGGTATATTCCATTCTCTTACATCTTCTGACAATGCTACTGAAGATACGGATGACAGCCGGGGGAACCGGACGTTCGCCGGGTTCTGCACTGTATACTTCACTATCACAGAAGTAATCGGAAGTCAGAACGAGCAGTTCAAGTACCAGCTTCGACCTGTATCAGAACGCTGGAAATTCTCATTCGACCCGTTTTCGCAGATGAACTTCGTGGCTTACGGCAGCTTCACACGTGAAGATCGCCAGACATCGGTTTATGAAACACGCACCTATACACGCCATCTATGGAAACAGAACACTTGGGAAATGGGCGTGGCAAACATAGCCAAGCAGTCGGGTGATCTGAGTAACCTGAACATCTTTGGTCTGAATATGGAAGGTTATTCCGAGTACACCAACTCCGTTTACTTCACTGGGACCATTACTCAGGTAAAGCCTGACGGTACTCCAGTGAAAACAGCCAACGATCGCGGTTCATGGGTAAACAATACACAATATTATTATTACGATCGTGTATCTCATAATGGATGTATTTGGCTATGTGTTAATGAAGATGGTACAAATACAGAACCTTCTGAAAGCAATCCCAATTGGCTTCTGCAGGTTTCTAAGGGAGTAAACGGTCAGGATGGTACTTCATTCAGAATTTTGGGAAGTAAGAATGATGAATCTGAACTTCCTCAAAGTGGAAACGAGATTGGTGACGGTTATCTGATACAAGGTCATCTGTGGGTATGGAGCGGTACGGAATGGAATGATGCAGGCGTCATTCAAGGCCCGGCAGGGCAGTCTGTTACAAATATGGGAGGCTGGTACGAAGGGATGCATGTACCTTACTTAGGTGTTGTTAGAATGGGTAATGCTACGTTTATGTGCGTAGTAGAAGAAGGTACTGACAATCCACCCTATTATACATTATTAGACAAGGACAGCAATAGGTTAAAGACAGAATCCGGTTACATCTTGACGGGTGAAATAAACAACGCAGAGTACCAACTTATTGCAGCTGACGGAACAAACGGTAAGGATGGACTAGACGGAGTTGCGGGAAAGGATGGTAAGGACGGAAAGACTTACTATACATGGATAAGATATGCTGACGATGCAGAAGGAAACGGAATATCCAACGACCCTACGGGAAAGGCTTACATCGGTTTTGCATACAACAAGGAAAGTCCTCTCGAAAGCAATAACCCCGAAGACTATGTTTGGTCTGACATTAAAGGGGAACAAGGAGTAAAAGGAGATAAAGGAGAGGATGGCACTCAGTATTATACGTGGATCGCTTATTCCGACAATGCAGACGGCAACCCAATGTATCAACAACCCAACGACAATACAAAATATATCGGTATTGCCGTAAACAAAATTACCGAAACAGAAGGAACAGACCCGTCAGAATATACTTGGAGTAAATTCAGAGGAGAAGATGGTAAGGATGGTTTAAACGGTGCTGACGGGGTAAACGGTAAAGACGGAACAAGTATTGTATGGCAGGGAGAATTTGCAAGCGCGCCTACAAATCCGCAAAACGGATGGGCTTATAAGAATACAACAGACAAGAAGTCTTATGTATATCAAGATGGCTCTTGGTATCAAATGACTATTGACGGAGTAGACGGTAAGAATGGAGAAAACGGTCTTAGCATTGTATGGAAAGGTGACTTGTCGGAAGCACCATCAAATCCGCAGACAAACTGGGCTTATCGTGATACAGATAACGGTCGTGTATATATCTACAATGGTAACGCCTGGGAACTGATGGTCGTAGATGGCACAGACGGTACAAACGGAGCTGATGGTCAGAACGGGTTGTCTGTATATATTACATATAACGACAGTGAAGCAGAGCCTTCTGCCCCTACGGGTGACGGAACAACAAACGGATGGCATACAAATGCGACATCTACTACTATATGGATGTCACAGAAAGTTGCAGCATCATCTTCTGACGGGACTTGGGGTAAGCCTATAAAAGTCAAAGGTGAACAAGGTATTGCTGGCGAAAAAGGTGACGGCTTCACTCTTATGGGTCAATGGTATGATGGTATGGTTGTTCCTTACATGGGAGTAGTTAATATGGGAGGAAATTCTTTCGTAGCTAAAGTTGCTACAACAAATCCTCCTATGTGGACGCTAAAAGACAATGTTGGCAATCGTCTGAAAAGTGAATCCGGTTATCTTCTTACCGGAGAAATCAATACAGCTGAGTATGACATTCTCGCCGAGAAAGGTGCTGACGGACTTCAAGGTCTGCAGGGTGAGAAAGGAGAGCAAGGAATAGCTGGGAAAGACGGGGTAGATGGAAAAACCTCTTATTTCCACATCAAGTATTCAGCAAATCCTGATGGCAATCCGATGACAGAAATGCCTTCGACTTATATAGGTACTTATGTTGACTTTGAACAGGCAGACAGTGATGATTATACGAAGTATGCTTGGGCTCGTTTTGAAGGTATTCAAGGTGAAAAAGGTGAGCAGGGAATACCTGGCTATAACGGCACAGACGGTAAAACATACTACCTTCATATCAAGTATTCAAATGATGGAGGCTCGACATTTACCGGTAATAACGGAGAGGATGCAGGCGATTACATCGGTCAGTACGTTGATACAGAATCAGCGGATAGCAGCACACCTTCTGATTACAAATGGGCTAAAATTAAGGGAGACAAAGGCGAACAAGGATTAGGAATAAAAAGGGTTACAAATTATTATGCAGTTTCTTCTTCAAACACTACAGAACCTTCATCGTTTAGTACAGATGTTCCTGTAATGACATCCACAAACAAATATCTTTGGGCTTACGAAGAAACCACCTATACAGACAATTCGACATCTTCAACAAAAAAACGAGTAATAGGTGTGTATGGAGATAAAGGAGATACAGGAGATACTGGCAATGGTATAGTTTCAATTACGGAATATTACCTCGCTTCATCTAATTCGGTTGGTGTTACTACTGATATAAGTGGGTGGACTACAGCAATACAGAATACCACTTCTGTTAAGAAATTCTTATGGAATTATGAAGATATATTATATACTAATGGCCAATCTGTTAAAACCACTCCAGTAATAATAGGAACTTATGGTGATAAAGGAGATAAGGGAGAACAAGGCGAAAAAGGAGATAAAGGTGAGCAAGGAGAAAAAGGCGAAAAAGGTGACGGTTATACCCAGCTCGGAGCATGGTATACGGGATTGCTTGTACCAAAAATGGGAGTTGTCACGATGGGTGGTAGCTCCTATGTCGCAAAGGTAGCGACTTATAACCCCCCGATGTGGACTTTGAAAGACAATAGCGGTAATCGCTTGAAAACAGAATCAGGTTATCTCCTTACCGGAGAAATGAATGCAGCAGAATATGACCTGCTTGCAGAAAAGGGTGACAAGGGAGATAAGGGCGAGCAAGGTATTCAAGGCGATAAGGGTGACAAGGGGGATAAAGGAGATGCTGGAGTAGAAGGTAAACAAGGTATTCAAGGTTGCGTTGTACGTGACAGCGAATGGGCTATCGGCACTGAATATCGTAACGACATCAATATTACAGATGGAAGCCTTGAAGTAAGATATGTAGATATAGTACTCGTACGGAATAATGCCGTAGAAACGGGGTGGGATGCATATAGATGTAAATTAACGCATGTGTCTTCTACAAGTATTACCTACGAGAATACAAGCTATTGGGAGAAATTCAGTGCAAATGTAGGCACAATATTCACTTCTTTAATTATTGCTAAAAACGCTAAGATAAACTTCTTGCAAGGCAATCAGCTTACGATACAAAAAGATGATGGTACTATAACTGCAGGAATGTCGGGGTCAGATGATGGAGAAAAGATTAGGTTTTGGGCTGGCTCTAATACGCCGGATAGCGCACCTTTCAGGGTCAATGAGCAAGGAGAAGTATGGGCGAACAACGCACATATTACGGGTAATATATCTTGCAAAAGCCTTTTATTACAACCTTCAAATGCTCCCGAGAGTGAGGTCTATAATAACTATTTAATAAATTTAGATAATTATTATAACAGAAAGTTTCCAAAGATAAATGTAGGAGAAGTTAGAAAGTTTGAATTTTTTGTTCCAATCACGTCACGAATGTTACATGAATATGATTTTATTGGAGAAGACGATTCTGTCAAATTTGCTGTAAGAGGTGACATCCTTTTCAATTCAGGTAAAAAAGTACATTTAATAGGAATTGACGGATGCTACTTTAATATTGTAGGTGTAGGGAATTCGAACAATACTACTACTTGGAATATTTTCCCAATAGGAAATGTCGCAGAGCAAGCATTGGATGGAGCAGAAATTACTAAATAATATTTAACATTATGATAATACAAGCAAGTAAAGGCTGTCTTCTTACTCAGAGTGAGGAGGTAGTACCACAAGAAAGAAAGTTTGAAAAATCAGTAGAAGTCCCTTCTTTATCAGAAATTTCATCGTGGAAAGAAATCCCTGAATCAGAGAAGGACAAGATTATAGCAGAGGAAGAATTATTTCAACCCGAAGATATAACTTTCGACTATCTGACCAAAGTAGACAGCCTTATGACAACGATTAAGGAAAAAATAAACGACAGCGGTATGAGTGCTGACGAAGCGTTGGCTATGAAAGCCTATTATCCTGAATGGGAAGACATTTTAGGGAAGGAGGTTATAACTGGCTATCGGTTTAATTACGAAGGAACACTATTGGAGGTTGTTACTCCACATACCCTATCAGAAAAAAATAAGTCCTTCGCAGCAACCGATGATGTTGGATTTGGTTGAAGTTGAGAAACAGCCTGTGAAATATTATAAGGTAGTTGAGCCGACCCGTCAGACTTTGGAAGAATTCGTGTCGGAAAGTGATGAAATCAAAGATACAGATAACATTAATATTAACAATTAAAAAATAAAGACATATGGCAGACATGAAAGAAAGCGCATTGACGCAGCAAAGTGATTGCAAATGGGTACGTGCTTTGGATAGCAACGGCAATAGTATTTTAATCTCAAAAGAGGACTTGGCATCAGTTGTGGGAGGACTATTGCCGTTAGCTAGTAAAGAACAAAATGGATTGATGAGTAAATCAGATAAAATAATTCAATTTAAGAATATTAAATCCGGTAATTATCCTTTGTTTAAAATTGTTGATTCTACAGAATATTGGAGCCGAAACGTTTCCTTTATATATGGTTGTAATGAAGGCGTTCCTTTTGCATTTTTAATAGGGTTATATGTTCAAGACGGAATAACTCCTTGTAGGGTTTTTATAAAGTGGCTTACCGAAAAAGACTCTAAAATAAAAATATATAGAAAGGATGATGCTATATACCTGTATATAAATAACATGGATTCTGCTCCTAATGTTGTATTTATACAATCATCTACAGGATTTGAACTTGTATCGAATGGAATAACACCGGATGAATCTTATACATTAATTGACTAGGAGGCTATTTACAGCCTCCTATACTTGCATAATTTGTATTCTTCTCCATGAATTCCAATTTCCAGCCCATTGACATCTAATAAACATAGATTCTACTGTATAGGTAACATATATTTGTACAATTGGGTATCCTCCAGATGCTGAATTTCTTGAGGATTTAAAAACTATTAGTTCACCAATTAGTGTATTAGATGGCATATTGGTGATAGTGCCATCAACAGCATTAACTCCATATATACCAGATAGGGTATAATTATTTAAATCATCTCCATTGAATACAGAGCCTTTTTCTGAAAGGGGATTGCCTAACAGTTCTCCCACGAGTGATTAAAAAATAAATAAAGGCTATTCAATACTGAATAGCCTTTATTACAATACAAATATATAA
>ULQM01014446.1_pt1 | contig 13835 bp, 13 predicted proteins | sample 1954451 | NCBI WGS metagenome assembly ULQM01 (sample SAMEA4835655, study PRJEB28245) | human gut metagenome | biome: gut microbiome; material: fecal sample | place: Denmark | collected 2008 | reverse complement strand
CGGCTTCTTTCTTTATCATCGGCTTCGCTTCCGGGTTAACCGGTGGCTTAGCGATCCCGATTGCCCAATATTTCGGCGCGAAAGATAAGGTCAATTTAAAGAAAGCGGTCGCGATGTCGTTAGTGGTTTCGCTTATCATCGGGATCGTGTTGACCGCTATTGGGCTGGCCATCTGTGGACCGATGCTCGTGTTACTTAAAACGGACGCTAGTATCTTCGATTACGCTTACGATTATCTATTCACTATTTTCGCCGGTTTAATCTGCACCATCTTCTACAATATGGCGACCTTCATCTTAAGAAGTTTAGGTGATAGCACTACTCCTTTAATCGCCTTAATCGTCGCGGCTTTGTTTAACGTTGGAGGGGACTACTTATTCGTTGCTGTCTTTAACCTCGGAACCGTCGGTGCCGCTTTAGCGACCGTTCTCAGTAACTTATTAGCTGCCATCATCTCTTTCATTGTTTTATTCGCGAGATTTAAAGATATCCGCTTAAAGTTCGGGGATTTAATCATTCGGAAGAATGATGTTCCTCTTTTACTTTATGATTTAAAAATTAGTTTACCTTTAGCTTTCCAAAACTCCATCATCGGGATCGGCTTATTAGTCCAACAAGGGGCGGTCAATAGTTTAGGTGTCATCCCGGGGGCTTTCCAAATGAACCCGGCCGGTGAAATGGAACCGGTTCTCTATAGTACCGCTTACGGAAATGCTGGTAAGATCGATAGTTTCAGTAACTGTATTATTCTCGCTATCGGGACGACAATGTCGACTTTCTGCGGGCAAAACTATGGTTCTCGAGACTTAAAGAGAATAAAAAAAGGTCTCATCCAAGGGATGCTGATGGGTTTAGTGACGGTCGCTATTTTGGCCGCTATCCTCATTCCTTTAACCCCTTATATTTCTCTCCTCTTCAGCAGTAACCAAGATCCGTTACTTCTCGAAGCGACCCAATTCTATATGATGATTGACCTTTTGTTCTATGCCTTGCTAGTAACTCTTTATATTTTGCGAAGTAGTTTGCAGGGTCTAGGAAAAACGGTCATCACGATGATCGTTGGGGCGATTGAGCTTTTGATGAGAATCGGGGCGGCACTCCTTTTATCTCACCTCTTCGGGTGGACCGGTCTCTGTTTCAGTAACCCGGCGGCGTGGATTGTCAGTGACTTAGTATTAATTCCGGCGATGATTATCGCTATCAATAAGTTCACCAAAGAAGACTTAAAGGGTGAATTCGGGCTTAAGAGTTTAAAAAGAAAACCCGCTCCGTTAGGAAATACTGGTACTATTAACAATAATCATGACCAAGATCCCGTGGACTGAAGAAAAGAAAAAAGCGCTTAAGAAGTTTCTCTTAAAGCTTGGCCTTTCGATTCTAGTCATCGCGGCTATCTTAATTCCCCTCTATTTTGTTTTAAAGCATTTTGGTTTAACCGATATTACCTCGGAGCAAATCCAAGAATTCGTCAGTGGTTTCGGGGTGTGGGGACCAGTGATTTTTATCATCATTTCTTTCTTGCAAGTCACCTTTATCCCTATTCCTTCCACTGTCACCATCTTAGCGGGTAATGTCCTCTTCGGTAGCGTATGGCTATCTTTTATCTATAGCTATATCGGAATCGTCTTAGGAAGTGTCTTTGCCTTCTTTCTGGGACGCGTGATTGGGAAGCCCTTCGTTGGCTGGCTTGTCGGCGGGCAAGATAAGGTAGATGCCTGGCTCAAGAAATTTAAAGGGAAAGAAGTCGTCGTCATGGTCTTCATGTTTATCTTCCCCTTCTTCCCTGATGACTTCATCTGCGCGTTAGGGGGAATCCTCCCCATCGGGTACATCAGTTTCACAATCATTCAACTATTAACGAGACCTATCAGTATCTTTGGGAACCTCCTTTTCTTATCTGGGGAATATATCCCCTACACCGAACCTTGGGGAATCGCGTTGATTATTGTTTTATGCATCCTCGCGATTGCGGCCGCGGTCCTCTGCTTCATCTATAGTGAACAACTGATGAAGTTATTTGACCGTTTCACCACTTGGGTAAATGAAAAAATCTTCCGTAAGAAACAAGCAGAAGAAATTAAAACCGAAGAAAAAGAAGAAAAATAATTACTTGTGAAGAACCCCTTTTATCATCGAATCGAGAAAGGAAGCGAGTTCATCCATCGTCATCTTAATTTTCTTTTGGAAAACATCCCCGATAACTTTCACGATGCCGTTAGCTAAAAAGGTGATTTGCGCATCTTGATATTTATTTTTTCCCCAAACTTCTAAGAAAGCGGGGTCATTTTGTAATCTCGAAGATAAAAGAAGTTGAAGGCGTTCCACGAATTGGCCTTCGAAACGGGAGGATAACATGGCCCCATAAATTTCTTCATTCTTCTTCATATAGGAAAGAATCCCATTGATGAAAGGTAAACTTTCTTTCTTATGGGCTTTCACGTATTCATCGATGGCCTTATCGATGACTTCAAAGGTTTCTTCTTCAAACTCTTTAAAGACTTCATCGATATCCTGAAAGTGAGCGTAGAACGTGCTTTTTGAGACATCCGCTAGTTCAATGAGGTCTTTGATGGTGATGTTATCGACATCATAGTCCCGGTAGAAAAGCGTACGGAAAGCATTCACGATCGCGTTCTTGTTTCTTATCGCATTTCGATAAGGTTTTTTCTCACTCGGTTTGTCTTTTTCCATATCTCACCATTAAATTACATCTTTTTCTTGAAATTTTCAAACTATAGTACAAAATCATACTAGGGTACGAGATTATGAATGACACTCCCATCATCTTCGTTGACGACTTAACCAAAGACTACGGCGAAGGCCGTGGGGTTTTTGATGTAACTTTCCAAATCCCCAAGAGTGAGGTCTTCGGTTTCTTAGGACCTAACGGGGCCGGTAAGAGCACCACCATCCGTCACTTGATGGGTTTCTCGAAACCCGATAAAGGGGAAACCGAAATCTTCGGTTTAGAAAGCTTTAAAAACTATTATAAATTCTTAAATAAAGTAGGTTATATTCCGGGAGAAATTGCTCTGCCTGCTGGCTTAACCGGCTTCGAATTCATAAAAATGATGCAGAATATGCAGGGAATTCACGATAATGACCGGGTCAGACAAATCCTTAATACTTTCTCTTTAGAGGACAATATTTTAAAAGGTGATACCAAGAAAATGTCCTTGGGGCAAAAGCGAAAATTAGCCATTACGGTCGCTTTTATGCATGACCCGGAAGTCCTCATTATGGATGAACCGACGAGCGGTCTTGACCCGATTATGCAGGAAGTGTTCATCAATGTCGTTAAGAAAGAAAAAGAACGGGGAAAAACGATTCTCCTTTCTTCCCACATCTTCAGCGAAGTCGATGCGACGTGTGATCGAATCAGCATCATTAAGGATGGGAGACTAGTTAGTACGTTTGTCGCTAATGATTTAAAGCATGCGGCGGTTAAATATTATGACGTCTTCTTTAAAACTCCCGCTATTGCGGAAACCTTCATCAAAGATATCGGGAAATATAAATACTGCACGATTGTGAATCATGATTTAAAACAAGCTAATGTCTTCTTAGCTATCAACGATAAAGATATCAATCGTTTGATCAAAGGCTTAACGAAATACGAGGTTGTCGATTTCTCGAATCGAAAAGAAAGTCTCGAAGACTACTTCATGAAATTCTACAAAGAAGATAAGAAATATGGAGGGGCTTTATGAAGGATAAAGTGATTATTCAAGCTGAGCACCTCACTAAAGACTACGGGGAAAACCGGGGCATCTTTGATGTTTCTTTAGAGATTAAAGAAGGCGAGATGGTGGGGCTTGTGGGCGCTAACGGAGCGGGAAAAACCACTCTCATCCGGTCCATCATCGGTTTCATTAAACCAACCTCCGGTAAAGTCTCCGTCAATGGTCTTAGTTCTTGGGAAAACTCCTCCACGATTGCGAAAACCATCGGCTATGTACCAGGCGAAATCGGTTTCCCTGATTTAAGAACGGGGATTTCCTTCTTCAAGAGCCAAGCGGAATTCTTTGGGATTAAAGATTTAAGCTATGCCAAAGAATTGATCGACGATTTACAGCTCGACCCGAGAGCTAATCTCAAAAGAATGAGCAAAGGGATGAAACAAAAGACCGCTCTCATCGCGGCGATCATGCATAATCCCCCTATCCTTATCATGGATGAACCGACGACAGGCCTCGACCCCTTGATGCGGGAAACCTTCCTCGATATCGTGAAAAAACAACACCAAGCCGGTACAACCATCTTGATGTCGACCAATACTTTCCAAGAAATTGAAGATACCTGTGACCGGGTGGCTTTAATTAATGAAGGAAAAATCGTCGATATTGTCTCGCTCGATATCATCAATAATCGACCCGTGAGAGATTTCAAAATTGAGTTCACTAACCGGAAAGACTTCGAAGATTTCCAAAGGGAAGGTTTCGATATCATCCGGGTCCAAAAGCAATATAACCAAGTGACCATTTCCATTAAGAAAGATCAGATTAATAACCTGATGGACGTCCTCACTAAATACCAGGTAAAGTTCATCAGCGAAGTTAAATTCACCTTAGAAAAATACTTTGACCAAGTTATGTCTAAACTGAAAAAGGAGGGACACGCATGAAAGAAAAGAAAGAAAGACGCAAGCTGAAGCTGACTGAAACCTTATTCAGTCCCGCTTTGTTCAAGCAAAGCTGGAAGGCTAACGGCTTAATGTGGGGCATTATCACCGCTTGTACCTGCGGGATTTTAGCCCTCGTCATGCTCGTCAGCGGTTCTGGCTCCATCGCGGACCTCACCACCTCCGTCACCGAAACGATCGTGAGACAAACCCTCGATAGCCAGATTCAAAACACCGCTTTAACGTACTACAACGTTGGTTCTAACGGCATGCAGTCCTTCGATGAAGGCTTCCTCGATTATTACGGAAAAGCCTATAAGGCTGATCCCTTTAATCCGGAAGACCCCTCTGACATGATGAGCAAAGTCACGAAGTATACAACCGAAGCCACGAAGAACGCGACAATGTACACTTTGACCTACACGGCAATCACCGTCACCCAAGAGATGTATCCGGACTTAGAAATTTCCTATGACTCCACCAGTGAATTCTATCAAAGATGGTACGAAATCTATGGAGTCATGCAGTTTACCATCAATGTCGGAGGAATTGTCGATAGCCAATATGATTCTTATTTAGAAGGCTCTGCTCCGGAACAATACGATATTCAAACCTTAGTCAGTAAAATCAGTTCCAATGACTATGCCGCTTTCTTAAAGGATGAGAAAGCCACTGATGCTTTAACTTACGTCCACGGGGACGAAAGAAAGACTTACCAAAATGACCGTTCCCTTTACGGGGTGGGAATCTTGCTCGGCGGTAATATGACGCAGGAAACTTATATCGATACTATCGTCAGCGGTCTAGAATCCTTCGGCATCGATAAAGAAACGTATCTCAGCTATGGTTATGACTTCGCTTATATTAGGAAAATAGCGGATTCCGCGATGGTGACCTACCAAGCACGGGTTGATTATGAAGTCAGTCAATTAGACCCTTCCTCCTTTGATACGACGGAAGCCTATCAAGAAGCTGTGCTTAAAATCGAAACCGATATTAAGAACGACATCGCGTCCACTATCCTTACTCAATTACCAGAAAACGTATCGAACGCTCTTGAAGAAATCGGGGAACTCGACCTTTACGGGATGGTTATCGGGACGATCTTCTATAAGGTAGCGGGCCTCTTACTCCCCTTAATTTTCGTCATCATGGTCAGCAATAACTTAATCGCTGGTCAGGTCGATACGGGAAGCATGGCTTACGTCCTCTCTACTTCCACCAAACGAAGCCAAGTCGTCTTCACCCAAGCGATGTTCATGGTCAGCGCTTTGTTCTTAATGACCTTAGCGACCTCTCTCGTCGGAAGCCTCTGCTTACTCTTCGTTGATCTTTCGAGAACCGCTTTAAACTTCACGACCCTCCTCTACATGAATATCGGGTCCTTCTTATCGCTATTCGCTATCGCGGGCATCAATTTCCTCACCTCTTGCTGGTTCGATAGAAGCAAACGTTCGATGGCCATCGGCGGCGGCATCTCGATGTTCTTCTTAGTAGCGACGATGCTCGGTTTATTCGGAAGCCCAGTCGTCCCTTCCGTCATCCGGATGGATCCCTTAAACGCTTTTAACTACGTCTCTATCTTAAGCCTCTTCGATGTCGTCGATATCTTAGGAGGTGGAATAACCTGGGTATATGAGCTACTAGCTTTACTCGCTATCGGTCTGGTCGGCTTCATCCTCGGCAGTTGGCGGTTCAAGAAAAAGGACTTACCACTATAAAGTTAGGGAGGCGGGAAACCGCTTCCTTTTTCTTTTAAGAAAATATTTGTTCTCACTCCTTTTAAAAGGTGTATATTCCCCGTTGTGATTGGTGTCCTTATTATTTCTATCATCTCTATCGTCGCCTTTATCGGGAGCATTGTCTTAATTCCTAATATCAAGATTGGGAACCATAGTTTCTCAACCTGTTACTTCGCTCCGTTGATTGGAGCAGTGTTGCTTTTAGCCACTGGCTTATTACCTTTTGATAGTTTTTGGAGTGCTTTAACGAGTAACTCAGCTGTAAACCCGATTCAGATCCTCGTTATCTTTTTCTCGATGGTCTTTATGTCCATCGTCCTCGATGAAGTTGGGTTCTTTAGATTCCTCGCCTCAGTCGCAGCAAAAAAAGCCAAACAAAGTCAAACCACCTTATTCTTTCTCCTCTACTTCTTTGTTTCTTTTTTAACAGTCTTTACTTCAAATGACATCATCGTCATCACTTTCACCCCCTTTATCATCTTCTTCGCGAGGCACGCGAAAATATCGCCTCTTCCTTATTTGGTTGGGGAGTTTGTGGCCGCTAATACGTGGTCAACCTTGTTATTAGTTGGGAACCCAACAAACATTTATTTAAGCTCCGCCTTTAATATCGATTTCTTTCGATATACCGAAATGATGTTTATCCCCACTATCTTTGCCGGACTCGCCTCTTTAACCATCATCTATCTTTTATTTAGAAAGAAATTAAAAGACCCGATCAACACCGAAACACAAGAAGAACATATCATCGATAAACCAATCTTTATCGTTTCTTTTGTTCTATTAGCCTCTTGCATCGTCCTTTTAGCTATTAGCTCCTGGGTAGGACTTCCGATGTGGATGATAGCCTTAGGGAGCGCTAGTGCATTATTCATCTTTGTTTTAATTTACGGCTTAATCAACCGAAAAGAATTCTTTGTCACCACTGATTCTTTAAAGAGGCTTCCCTATAACTTAATTCCTTTACTCCTAGGAATGTTCGCGATTATCCTCGCCTTAGAGAATTCCGGAGTAACCGAAGGCTTATACAAAATACTCAATAGTTCGCAACCAATCTTGACTTACGGGGTGACGAGTTTCGTGTTCGCTAATATCTTGAATAACATCCCGATGAGTGTTCTTTTCACAGAAGTTTTAAAGAATGCGGGTGCACCATTGTATCAAGGAATATACGCGACAATATTATCGAGTAACTTAGCCGCGTTCTTTACGCCGGTAGGCGCTCTCGCGGGTGTCATGTGGATGAGTTTATTAAAGCAGAACGATATTCGTTTCACCTTCCTCACCTTCATTAGGTATGGGGTAATTATTTCTATCCCCGCTCTCTTAATCGGCCTCGGCGGTCTCTACCTTAGTTTCTTCTGCTATGGCTAAAGAAAGCATTAAAAATACTTAGGATTTGAAAGCATTTTGTATTTTTCCCTGCAAATACTTCATGTTTTTAAAAGAGTGAATAAAAAGAAAACACTAATAACGGAATATATTTGCAATACCCCATTATTTTTAGTGTTTTCTTGGTTTTAAAGAAAGGAATACCTTTGATTGCAGAATCTTTCTTTCGCTGATATTGTCAAAGAGATGTTTCTTATCAAGGTTGATATGAAGATCAATGAAGTTATTAGAAGTATAGGTTTGATTCTTCGGTGTCTTCATTGCGACATCGGCTTTATCGATGAGGAAGTGGAAATAATATTCGTTAGATTAGGGGCTAAGACTTCATCGAGAGAATCTAAAGCTTTCTTTAAAGCCTTCACTTCGCTATCGCCGTTTTCAATGCCCATGTGGTATTCATCGAGACAAGAAACCGAAAACTCATCGAGTTTCTTCCGATTGGTAACTCCTAAGTCTTTGATATGTTTTTTGATGACTTCTAGTACAGCTTTATCTTTCTGATTCGTCATCGTCCCCTCCCATGATAATCGACTGCATCCTCTTTAAACTATTGACGTATCCATCACGGTTCTTTAAATAAAACTCTTTGCCCGCTTCCGTCAGAGTGAAATATTTCCGGCCTAAGTTAGTCTCCGAGAAATCTAGTTCAAAGGTCACGAAGCCTTCCGCTTCCATTTCTTTCATAATCATTAAAGCTGAGGGATTGGCAATCCTGAGGTAACCATGGCCGTCTTTTAAAAGTTACTATATCACCGCGTAAAGATAATTCCTGCCTTTATACAAATAAACGCAAAGAATAATCTTGGTATAACCTTTAATAAATTCACTTGAACTTACGTCTGCCATAGTCAGTATTTGATTAGTTTTCCTATATTTTCTTTATAAAAGAAAAAATATAGGGGTTCAAGAATCCTTATTTTACGAGCTTACCCCATCTTACTAATAATCAAAGCAATCTTTAGTTTCTAAAATCTGATAATCTCGCTAAAGTCTCATTCTTTTTCGCGTTTTTGCAGACAATGATGTTTGACGCGATCTGAGCGATTAAGGTTATACCGCACGAGATAACGACAATCAAAATCATCGTTAACGAGGTAAAGACAACTGGTCGATATCGATCGATGACCAAGGCGAAAGCGGGCCCGATGTAACTTACGAATTCCGAAACTAAATAACCCCCAACGATACCGGTTAAAGCGATGACAATGGCTTCAATGATAATCATCTTATATAAATCGCCTTTAGTTGCCCCGGTTAATTGGTAATTAGCGAACTCGCGTTTTCGTTCTAAGCTCGCGGAGACAATTAAATTAAAGACCGCCATCCCGGAGATGACGTAGATGACGATGTTCAATAGGCTAAGAGCCTGATTAAAGTCAGTATCGCTGGAGGTGGAAGTTCCAAAATAATCAGAGGTATTAAATAAAACTCCATAAGGCGCAAAGTCTTCCCGGGCCTGAGAGAAATCCCCTAATTCCCCTTTAATGATTATTTGGTTACTTGCCCGTTGGCCACTGACTTTTTGGACCACATCCAACTTAGTAATGCATTGGTTAGTGTGATTATTAAAAACTTCATTGACATAGATGATCTCGGTTTCCACCCCATTAACGGTCACCTTATCGCCAACTGTTGCACCCTTTAAAAGCCCTGCTTCTTGGTAAGACGGAATGAGAGGAGCCTCACTTTCATCGAAGGCTTTAGCGATATCACTATCAATATCGAAATCCGGAATGAAAAAGACTAAATCTTTTGAGCTTTCCACCCCCACGAGATTGGTATCCCGAGAACCAGAGTTAATCTCGCCTTTTTTAAGTTTGACTTCGCTACCAGTCTGAAAGAAAGCCGCATCCTCCACCCCATCATAATTTTCGATATAATCTAAAGCTCCCTGATAGTTATTAGGATTGACTGTCAAAATATAATCCCCGCGGTAGAAGGTATACGATGGCACTCCAGTATCATAAACGACCGTGATTAAACACGAAACCGCCCAGAGGAAAGCTTGAATGAGAACTAAGCTAGTCGTAATCGTCGATGGTGACCTGCCGTTTTTAATGCTCGCTTGCGCGAGTTTCCCGCTCTTCCGGCCGATGAAGGGTTTTAAAAGGAAAGACACCCCCCGCATGATGTAAGGCATGCTGATGATGAAGAATAAGCTGACCAAAGCCATGAATAAGAGGATGGCTAAAATTAATTGATCGGATTTAGCAATCATCAGGTAGACAGTAGAAGCCAGCATCGCGATAAACGAAAGAATCGATAACCATAGAGGGGCAATTCTTCGTTTAGTGGGCCCCCTCCCCATCATCGTGTGTATAGGTTTCCTCACAAAGAAATAAATGGTCGGAACTAAGACTAAAAAGCCTGCCAGGATAACGACACCCATCGCTAAAAGGTAGACCCAATAAGGAATAGTGACAGTGATGGTTCTGATGGTATTTCGTAAAATATTTTGCACGATTTGAACTAAACCAAAGCCCCCGGCTAAACCTAAACCACCACCGACAAGAATATAAAAGAAAGCTTCCACCATTAAGATACCGACGCATTGAAAGGGAGTGGCACCCGCTGATTTAAAGAGCAATAAACTATCTGTCCGGTTTTTAACGATGACGTTAAAAGCAGCCGCTAAGAGGTAAACCATGATGCAGGTGACTAAAATCGCGACAATCCACAATATCATCATCGCGTTATTCACCGACCGCTCAACGTCCCTGAGTAAAGTGCTAGATGCAGCACGCAATATATAACTCGGCTTCGAATTAAGAAAAGCGTCAAACTTTGTTTGATCAGCGATCTTAACTTGGGCTTTGTTAACTTTCGTTCCTTCGATAAAAATTTTGAAACTATAGTGACTATTCGCGTACCCTAAGTTATCCAAAATCCCTGCAATCTTATAGTTTTCTCCCAAAAGAGTAAGACTATCCCCGACTTCTAAACCATATTTATCTTTCGCTCTCGCATTCACTAAGCAATTAGTGTAACCATCGCTTATATTAACTTTTAAATCAGCGGTTCCTTCTAAAAGGACGAGGCCGTGGAAATCGATCAAATGTTCCATATCTTGCGTTACGGAAAAGTCGCACATGACAGTCGAATTTTCGAGATATACTAAGTCCTTAGTCGACCGTTCATAGCAAAGAAGATAATCCGATATAGCGCCATCTTCTTTGCCTTTTTTAAAGTAACTTGGATCGTCAAAATTATCGAAGGTTTCGTGGAAACCCATGACCACATCCGCTTCTCCAAAATCTCTGGCCGCCCAACCGCTAGCGTTAACTCTGAGCACTTTCGGCATGCAGCAAACCAGCACCAATATCGCAGTCACAATAAAGCTCGAAATGATTGAAATTAAACTCTGAATCGGTTTTCGGAACAGAGTGTGAAAAGTATGCTTCACAATGACCGGCATAAGTTTTACCTCTTCCGGGTTCGCACAATTTTTCCGTCTTTTAAGCGAATGATCGTTTTTCCGTATTTAGCGTTTTCTTCACTGTGGGTAACTTGGATGATGGTCGTATTCTTTTCTTCATTAATCTTCATCAAAAGTTCCATGACGTTTTTACTGTTGACCGAATCTAAGTTCCCGGTGGGTTCATCTAAGAAAATAACCTCAGGATCAAAAATGAGACTCCTCGCGATAGCGCATCTTTGCTGCTCCCCGCCTGATAATGTCGCCGGTAACTTTTTCCTTAACTTCCTTAAATCTAATAAATCTAGAAGATAGTTTAATCTACCTTCCACATCTTTCTTTTTAACCCCGTTTAAGTATTCAGGAACTAAGATGTTTTCTTCTAAGGTTAAATAAGGGGCTAAGTTAAAGAATTGGAAGACAAAAGAAATCTTGGTTCTTCTTAAAATCGCTAACTTCTTTTCGCTTAAGCCAGTGATTTCCGTATCACCTAAATAGACCTGCCCTTTTGTCGGTTTTTCAAGGCCAGCCAAAATCGATAAAAGAGTGGTTTTCCCTGACCCGGAAGGACCCAAAATCGACACAAAATCCCCTTGGTTTATATCGACGTTCACATTATTAAGAATCAAATCTTTCCCGTTATAGGTATGACTAATTCCTTCCGCGTACAACAGTGGCATGCCTGACCCCTTTTTTTAATTTTAGAGTCTTTATCAACATTTTAAAGAGATTACATTCTCTTTTTATTAATGAGGAGCAATTTTATAAAAAGAATTAACCGCCAATCGATTATTAAATTATCTCTTTAAAACCCCATTATTATTTTTAAAAATGAACACTCAGTGATGAATTTAATAATTTAATTTGGTGAAGGGATATAAAAAAGCTCTGCTTTCACAGAGCTAAATTTTCCGTCTGGTGGAGCCGAGGGGAGTCGAACCCCTGTCCGCAGAATGCCGCCCAAAGATGCCTACAGTTTATCCGAAATCAAGATTTAACTTCCGTATGAGATTTCGGCAAGAAACGGAAGCGAGGCTAATGAGGTTTTCGTCCTGATTTTTAAGCCGAGAACCAGGCTTAGTATCTTAGTCTGACACCTACTCCTTTGTAAGATACGAAACAAAGGGTAAGCGTGCTGCTCTCACGTCTCTGGTGAGAAACCCGTAGGCTACTGATTAAGCGCAAGCATAGGAAACCCGGGTAGCGGGTTTCGCATAAATGTAACTGTTGTCAGTTATTTTTGTTTGATGTAAGCCATCACCTTGCTGCCATCTAAGTTTGACAATTCCCCGTCAAATCCAGCGCGACCCCAGAACAATACCCCTTTTAGGGGTAGAGTTATTATACTGAGATTAACATTTATCACAAGATAGGCGTGACTTTTCTTTGTATTAAAGGCGTTTTTGTTGTATCTTTTCTTTGCATATTTTTAAAGGTACGGTATGGCAAAAACTTACTACACAGCAAAAAAACAAAAGAAGCCCAATAAAATCTGGGCCAACATCAAATTCTTCCTCGCTTCTCTCATCAGTAACGATTACTGCGTGGAAGCTAGAAAGAAACCCTGGTACGCCGCGGTGATTATTGCCCTCGTCTCAATCGTCGTCGCTTTAATCCCGGTTATGACCTCCACTTTCTCGGCTAAGGGAAGCGACATCATGGCCGCTCCAACTTATGGCTATGAAACGAGCCTCGCGGATTTCTCGCAAAGCTTACAAGCGAATAACGTTAACTTAAAAGTGGAAGATGGAAAACTCGTCGATGTTCAAGATTCTTGGAACACCGCTTACGGGAAAACTGGCGCGGCCGCGGTTTATCTCCACGAATACGAAACCACTACTTCTTACTATCCTTCGAAAGAAGGGGTCGATGAAAATGGTTCTTCCACCATCATCGTGGAAGATACTCCCATCTATGAAACTAAAACCGTCATCGATTTAGCGGTTTATTACTACCCGGAAAATCCCCAACAATCGTTAGGCGATTATGCGAGATTAATTCTCGAATCCACCGATCCGGCTGGCAATAAGGATTATTCGATAAACGCTATCTTCTTAGGAACCAATGAATTCTTAGTTTATAAGCATCCGCAGGGTGCTAACCAAGCAGCAGGATCGAGAGCCTATACCTGGAACGTCAGTAGCTTTGAAGGCAAAACTTTAGCGGATATCTTAACCACCAAAGCTGATGGAACGAAAATCGTCTATGACGAAAAGCAACCGATTGAATACCGGACCCAAATCATGGATAACTTTAAACGGGTGCTCGATGAAGGTTACGCTTCGGCTGCTTATATTGGAGCGTGGTCAACGACCGGTATCATCTTCGGGGTCTTCGTCCTTTTAACCTTTATTCTTGGGCTCGTTATCTTCTTAATGACGAGAGGTAAGAACAATCCGTTCCGAATCTACACCTTCTGGGAAACCCAAAAGATTGCCTATTGGGCATCCTTTACCCCTGCTGTTATCTCGATGATTCTCGCGTTTTTAGTTCCGTCGTTCGCCTTGATGGGCTTCTTGTTCATCTTCGGTATCCGTGTTGTCTGGATGTCGATGAAGAGCTTACGGCCGTACGCTCCAAACGCGTAGTCCTCGTAACTATTACAAACAAAAAACTCCGATTTGATGAAGTGAACCCCAAAATGGACACACTTCAAAAAAAGCTC
>ULQM01046880.1_pt1 | contig 13864 bp, 7 predicted proteins | sample 1954451 | NCBI WGS metagenome assembly ULQM01 (sample SAMEA4835655, study PRJEB28245) | human gut metagenome | biome: gut microbiome; material: fecal sample | place: Denmark | collected 2008 | reverse complement strand
TGGGATGGATTTCAACTTACAGAATTCTGTTCACACTCTCCAGCCTGTCCTCTTATTCTGTCGATGAGGTAATTAAAAAGCGTGTGCTTGCGAAAAACGAAGGTGCCGATATGCTCCTGCGTATGGTCTATGACGAGAAACATGCTGTATTGAAAAACCTCTATGCCTTTAATAACCCCGTGCTGGACATCAAGGGATTTTCCGACGGTGCCGAGTACGCCGCCTCTTACCCATTTGTGCCATACCAGTTCATCATCATACAAAAAGTCCTTGCCGAAATCCGCAAGCATGGCAACGCGGGTAAACATCTTGCCGGCGGTGAACGTTCAATGCTGTCTGGCTTTCAGGAGGCGGCTCAGAAAGTGCAGGATAAGGACGAGAATGCCCTTGTCCCATTCTACCTCTTCTACGACACAGTACACACATTTCTAGGAAGTGAGATCCGGCGCGTCATTGAGCGCTGCCAGAGTGCGGCGGACAATCATGACGGACTTGAACAGCAAGATGTAAGCGTCCTGAAGCTTCTATATCTTGTGCGTTACATCGACGACATAAGGGCAAACGTAGACAACATCGCTATTTTAATGATAGACGACATCCGTACAGATAAAATTGCCCTCAGGGCATCTGTCAAAGAGTCCCTTGGGCGTCTGCTCACCCAGAACTACATCTCGTGCAACGGAGACACCTATGTATTCCTGACCGATGAGGAGCAGAAAATCGCAAAAGAAATACGCGATACTGTGGTCGACAACGCGCAAGTTACCAAAAGCATTGCCAACATCGTATTCGGCGAGATTTACCCCGCAAAGAAATTCAAGTATAACAAATACTACGATTTTGCCTACGACCAGTACATTGACGACAGACTGCACGGCAGCGCCTCCGGAGGGATGAGACTGCGAATCATTACAGTTGCCAGCGATTACCACAGCGCTCCTGACCAGAGACTTATTGCTGATTTTAGAAACAACGAGGCAATAGTTGTTCTGTCGAACGAGACGCCTTATTTTGAGGAGCTGGAACAGGCAAAGAAGATCCACAACTATATAAAAGGGCGGAACGTCTCTCAGCTTTCAGAAACAATCCAGGATATTATCCGCAAACATCAGCAGCAGGCGCACACACTTGAAGAACGTGCTCAGAGCTGCATTGAAAAGGCTATAGAGGGTGCGAAATTTGTAGTCCACGGCGAGATAATGGAAATAAAAACAGGCAGCGCAAAAGAGAAACTAGATGTAGCAATGCGCTATCTGGTAGAAAGCGTCTACGACAAACTGAGCATGGTAAATAAGTTTGTGGAAAGCGACGCGGACATCATTGCCATCCTAAACGGCGCAGACAGCAGAGATCCCTCCCTTGGCGGATTGGGGGCAAATAACGGGGATGCGTTGAACGAAATAAGCCAGTGGCTTGAGCTGCAAAACAACAAGATGATCACAACATCTATGAACGACGTGCAGCGCAGATACAGCGCCATCCCATATGGCTGGCGTGAGATCGACATTGCGGCGATGATCGCCCAGCTTATTGTCCAGCAAAGAATCTCCATCAGATACGGAGGAGCGATCGTAAGAAGGGATGATCGTAAGCTGGTAGATTATTTACGCAAGAAATCTGAAATAGACAAGGCGGTCATCGTACGTAGACGCGCCCCGTCGGAAGATCTTATTCGCAAAAGCATCTGCTTCCTTCGGGACTACTTTGGCGTAATGGATATCCCATCCGACGAGGACGGGTTAATCAGCTTTGTACTGGACAAATTTAAAGGAATGCAGCTACATTACGGACAAATCCTTGAAGAGTATAGGGCACAGAGCGGATACCCGGGGCGTGATATTGTGACACAGGCTTATGAACTCACCTCGGACGTGCTGAGCCAACATATAGATAATGTCGCCCTCCTTAACCGCATTGTTGATAAACAAGAAGAGCTTCTTGACACAAAGGACGATATGGAGAATGTAGAATTCTTCTTTAAATCCCAACGTGTCATCTACGACGAGGCGCTTCGCCAGAAGGAGAACATAGACAAAGAACGCGACTATTTCGCAGCGGATAGCATAGCAGAGGACATCTTCAATACGCTTTCCTCCATCCTTGCCATGCCGGCCCCTTACAGCCGCATTGGCAAACTGCCAGAGCTTATAAGCAAAATCAAATCCATCTATGAGGAGATGCTGAATGCAAAAAAGGCGGAAGTTTTAGAAAACATCCGTCAATGCGCGCAGGACGTGCATCAGCTTGCTGCCGACATCAATGCCGCTGCGGATCTGATGCGTCAGGCGGACGACCATTTTGACGGCAAGAACAAAGCTGCTGAAGATGCGTCCACACTGATTGAACTGGATGCGATGATTACGCAGATCTCCGGTTACAAGGAAAATATCTGCCGCCGTATGGAAGATATTGCGGCGGCAAAAATGCAGCCTGTGCCTGCAAACACAGGAGAGACAAGACACGAACTTCCGAAGCAACAGAAAATCGCATCTGTACGCCGATACGACATCTGCCCCGCGAAGCGTTTGCAAACACGGGAAGATATTGACCAATACGTAGAGGGCATCCGCGAAAAGCTGATGATGGCATTGGAGAACTGCGACGGGATTCAGATTAACTGAGAGGGAGTCTGGCTATGAATAAATCCGCTATACAGAGATTTGCGATATGGGCGAGAACTGAGCTTATCGCGCAGGTATCGCAGAGGGCTTATCAATATGGGATCACCGAAGAGGGCTACGGCGAAGCTGACGCCGTAACAGTACGCGGACGTGCGTTGACCCCTGACGAAGTAAAACAGCGCAAAGAGCTTGTGGGCCAGATTCGCAGCAAAAACTATAAGCAGGTAATGGAGGAAGCCGCCTACACATGGTTCAACCGCTTCGTCGCATTGCGCTTCATGGAGGTTAACAACTATCTGCCCAGTCACGTACGCCTGTTCTCCGATAGTACCGGCGCTTTTAAGCCGGAAATACTTGCTAACGCTATTCATCTGGACATGACAGGACTGGATAAAGACAAAATAGCCGCGTACATCCAAGACAACAAAACGGAAGAGTTGTACCTCTATCTGCTGATAACACAGTGCAACGCCCTGAATGAGGCCATGCCGCAGATGTTTGAAAAGATAGGCGGATATACAGAGCTGCTCTTCCCCAACAACATCCTGAGAGCAGGCAGTGTGATTGGGCGCATGGTGTCGGACATTCCAGAGGAGGATTGGACTGACCAAGTACAGATAATCGGCTGGCTTTATCAGTATTACAACTCCGAGCTGAAAGACGAGACATTCGCCCTCCTGAAAAATAACGTAAAAATCACAAAAGAGCGCATCCCATCCGCGACCCAGCTCTTCACGCCGGACTGGATCGTCCGATACATGGTGGAAAACAGCCTTGGGCGTTTGTGGATAGAGGGGCATCCTGACGACGAACTCAAAGCAGGCTGGAAATACTATCTGGACGAAGCCATACAGGAAGCGGCGGTACAGGTGCAACTGGACGCGATACGCGCGGAATGCGCTGCGCTCAGGCCGCAGGATATAAAGGTCATCGACCCGTGCGCGGGAAGCGGGCATATTCTCGTCTACGCATTTGACGTGCTGATGCAGATTTACAAAAAACAGGGCTACAGCGAGCGGGACGCGGCGCAAAGCATATTACTAAACAACCTTTACGGGCTGGACATAGACGACCGCGCGGCACAGCTTGCCTACTTCGCCGTTATGATGAAGGCACGGCAGTATGACCGGCGCATATTCTCCCGCAACATACAGCCGCATGTGTATCCTATAGCGGAGAGCAACGAGCTGGATGACAGCACCATCGACTACTTTGCGAAGAAAGACCAGAAGCTAAAAGAGAATCTCAGGACGCTGGTGAAAGAACTCAGTGATGCGAAAGATTACGGCTCCATCCTGGATATACCGCCTATAGATTTCGACGCGCTTTATGCCCGTGCGGCAGAGATTCTCAAAAGTGACAGCATCTTCAAAGGCATCGTGTCAGACACCATCCTGCCGATGATTCAGACGGCGGAACTTCTGTCTCAAAAGTATGATATTGTTATCACAAACCCGCCCTACATGGGTAGCTCCGGCATGAACGAGAAGCTCTGCGATTATGTTAAAAGAAACTATCCCGACAGCAAGAGCGACCTGTTCGCCATATTCATAGAACGCTGTGGCGTAATGACAGCAGACAATCGCTATTATGCGATGATTACGCAGCACGCATGGATGTTCCTCTCCAGTTATGAAAAGCTGCGTAATAAACTACTGATGGCCGACATCGTCAACATGGTCCACCTCGGACCGCGCGCATTTGAAGAAATCGGCGGCGAGGTCGTTCAGACAACCAGCTTCGTTATACGCAAAAGCCACATAGCAGACTACAGGACTACATATTGCCGCCTGATAGAGCCGACTTCTCAGCAGGGAAAGAAGGATATGTTCCTCGCTGGGAAAAACCGTTATACAGCTTTGCAATCCAATTTCTCCCAAATTCCCGGATTGCGGATAGCATATTGGGTTAGCGAAAAACTTCTCTCTGCCTTCAAATACACGACTCTATATGAATATTCAGTCTCACCAAGTCAAAACGTTACTGGTAATAATGCTAAATATGTTAGAAAACACTGGGAACTTGAATGCACTAAAATTGGCAGTAAAGATGGTTGGATTTTCTATGCTAAAGGCGGTGGATATAGAAAGTGGTGGGGTAATCTTGAAAATGTTGTAGACTGGACACCGGATGCAAGAAACGTTTATCAATATGGAGATGGTATCCATGCTTCGCAGATAATCAATCAGGAATATTGGTATAAACGTGGAATTACATGGGGATTGATAACAAGCTTGGAACCAAGTTTTCGTGTTATGCCAAAAGGAGCTACATATGATAAAGGGGGATCAACTATTATTGTTGTCAATAAGGTATATTGTTTTACTCTTGCCTTATTGAATTCAAAAGTTTACATTGAAATATTGAAAATTTTTAATCAGACCAATAATTCTCAAGTTAATGATGTGAGATCTGTCCCTCTTATTCTGACAAATATAAAGCGTATAAATAGAATATCTCTTCAATGCATTAAATTAGCGAAAATTGACTGGGATTCATTTGAAACTTCATGGGACTTCAATGTACATCCACTTGTGCTTGCATCATATGCACCGGATTTGAATGGAGGACACAAGTCCGCTGTTGCTGAAGCTTTTGCAAAGTGGGAAAAAGTATGCAACGACCGCTTTACCCAGCTCAAAGCCAATGAGGAAGAACTGAACCGCATATTCATCGATATCTACGGCCTGCAGGATGAGCTGACGCCGGAGGTCATGGACGAAGATGTAACTGTACGCAAAGCAGATTTGGGGCGCGACATCCGCTCGCTCGTCTCATACGCCGTGGGCTGCATGTTCGGGCGCTATTCTCTGGACGAGTCTGGGCTTGCCTACGCTGGCGGCAGCTGGGATGAATCAAAATACAGCACATTCACTCCGAGCGGCGATAATATAATCCCTATCTGTGACGAGGACTATTTAGAAGGTGACATCACAGCGCGCTTTGTAAAATGGGTTGAGACGGTCTATGGAAGCGAGAAGTTGGAAGAAAACCTGAAATTCATCGCGGATGCCGTCGGAGGCACAGGAATGCCGAGAGAGGTCATCCGCAAATATTTCTTGAAAGACTTCTTCGACGACCATTGCAAGATATACCAGAAGCGCCCGATTTACTGGCTTTTCGACAGCGGCAAAAAGAACGGTTTTAAGGCGCTTATTTACATGCACCGCTATAGGAGCGACCTTCTCGCCAGGATGCGCACAGAATATATTCACGAGATGCAGGAGCGTTACCGCACCCAGCTTGCCATGATCACAGACGCACTGAACAACGCCACAGGTGCGGAGCGGACAAAGCTGACTAAACGGCAGGGGAAAATTCAGGAGCAGGCTCAGGAGCTCCAGATGTACGAAGAAAAGATCCATCACCTTGCCGACAAAAACATCTCCATCAACCTCGACGACGGAGTAAAACATAACTATGCGCTCTTCTCTGACGTGCTCGCGAAAATAAAGTGAGCTATTGAGCCCCTTATGCACAAAGGGCAAGCCTTTAGCTGAGGCAGGCTGTATATTATCATTGAAGAAGGACATCCAGAGAAAGGAACATACCGTTATGTCCACAGAATCCATACAAATTACGCTGCGGGAGCGATTTTCCGCTCCATTGCAGGAATTCTACCAGCGCAGGATCATCTTCTGGCAGGACGAGGATCGGGAGTTTGAGTCTACGGTCGATGAGCTCGACATTCCTGGCGTAAATATCGTCAAGCTTACCGGCACAAATAATTTTGCCGTGAAGAAACGGCTGCTTCATGATGACCTCATTGGTAATTATCTCATATACAATCCATTTTCCTACGCAGACCAGAGGGATAACTGGCTGCGCGATATAGAGCTGTACAGCGAGAAGTTCCACGCAGATTATTACTCCATCCTTATGGAAGAGCTGAATATTACTTCAAGCCCCGTGATGCGGAAAACGGTGAAGAAGTATCCTACGTTCTTCGGCAACAAAGATCTTGTAGAGAAGCTCCGCAAGATTGGACGTGGGTATCAGACGCAGATTCAGCTTCACATAGACATCATGGCTGTACTTGCAGGCCTGAACGGCGGCACAGCGCAGGATATATTTATCGCAGTGCTTTCAGCCGGTATGGACGAAAACAGTAACTCCCTCCTTAACAACATCAAGAAGTTCGGCGATATCGGCGCATTCTGGCAGCTAGTCCAAAGATACACAGGTTATATCTATGAAGAGGGTAAACCTCTCATCACTTTCGCCTCGCATGTGCTGCTAACCGCGCTTACACAAGCTATGAACCCAAGCGTCCTGAAAGGCCTGGAACGTTTTCTTTCTGAATCAAATAAGGCCTACTGTTACAGCTTCGTCCATGAGTGGCGCAACAGGAGCGATAATACCGCGCTCTGGAACTTGTGCCGCACTGTAGAAGAGGAACTGCAGCTGCCGTCACGTTTTGACAAACAGGATATTGAGACTCTGCTTACAGCCGACATTTTCCCTGCTATTCACGAGTCTATCCTGAAGTACTTTTTCTCCCAAACGGCGAACCATGAGGAGAAAGCGGCGCTCATTCTGAAAACTGTGGACAATCGCCGCACTTCCGGCTGGTTCGAACACTTCAGCTATTACTACGACTGTCTCTTCTACATTGCAAAGACGCAGGAGTTTAAACAGAACAACGCAGGCGGCTTCCATTTTGTTGAGCCGGATAAGGTGTGGAGACTCTATACCGGCAGCAGCTATGTAATGGACAGTTTTTACCGCCATTTCCACTATGCCTTTGGCTGCACGCTCAAAGATGGCAACTCTCGGCTGGAGGATTTGCTGAAACAGGCAGTTGAATATGTGGAGAGACTGTATCAGAACTGGTATCTGAAGGAGTTGGCTGAATGCTGGACAAATACCATTTCCAGGGATTTGGCCTCTCCTGGCTATGTATTCGGGATAAGCAGGCAGAGGAATTTTTACAACAGCTATGTCCTTCCGCTCACGGAGAAGAAGGGGCGCGCTGTTGTGATTATCTCGGACGCGCTGCGCTATGAGGTAGCCGCTGAGCTGTGCGATACACTCAACCGTTCCGCGAATGGAACGGCAAAGTTAAGTGCGGTTCAGTCTATATTTCCGTCGGTCACCAAGTTTGGCATGTCCGCGCTGCTCCCGGGCAGAGAGCTCACTGTTGATGAAAACATAGATGTCTACGTTGATGATATGCCTGCGCGTTCGACATCAGATCGTGAGAAGATACTGCGTGCCTCAAACCAGAACAGTATAGCTGTCCAGTATAACGATTTGCTGAATATGAAACGCATGGAGCGGCGGGGACTTTTCAACGGTAAAGATGTAGTCTATGTTTATCATAATACGATTGACGCGATCGGCGATAAGGCTGCAACAGAAAATAAAATTTTTGAGGCATGCGAGGACGCGATACAGGAGATCTCATCTCTTGTACGTATCATAGCAAATGATATGCTGGGAACGGATATTTTTATCACATCCGATCACGGCTTCCTCTATACATACAGTCCTCTTCTGGAAAGTGACAAAGTAAGCAAAAGCGCCTTCACCGGCAACGTTTATGAGGTGGGTAGGCGGTATGCGCTGACGGAGCCTTCTGCTTCCGCTGATTTTCTTATGCCGGTAAATATGGATGGCGAGATTGGTGGAAAGCCCTTGAAGGGGTATACGCCACAGGACTCTACGCGAATCAGGATTACCGGCGGCGGGGAGAACTATGTACATGGCGGCGTGAGCCTGCAGGAGCTTTGTGTGCCGGTCATCGAGTTCAAGCATATTCGTACAACTAGCAAAAAGTATGTGGCAGCTTCTAACGCTAAGCTGAAACTGCTCAGCGAGACCCGTAAAATTTTCAATCTTTTATTCTCCCTTGACTTTTTCCAGAGCGAGCCCATAGGAGATAAGGTGCAGCCATGTACCTATACTACATACATGATAGACGATGAGGGCGTGACTGTCAGTGACCGGCATACAATAATTGCTGACCGTACCAGCACAAATGCATCTGAGCGGGTATTTCATGTGCAATTTAATCTGAAAGCAGGAACCTATGACAATAAAAAAATATACCGTTTAGTAATCACAAATGGCATTGACGTGTCTGAGGAAGTAGAGTTCCATATAGACATAGCGTTTGCTGATGATTTCGGCTTCGACGTGTAACGGAGGTCTTTTAGAATGAGCGATTATCCCGATGGGAATAATATTGAAGACGTAAATACAGAGATAAACCGCAAACTGCGCCGTGTATTTGACGGCAGGATCGTCCGCAAGGATCTCACGAAGAAAATCAAAGAAGGGACTAACGTGCCTGTTTATGTCCTTGAATTCCTACTAGGGCAATATTGCAATTCAGATGACCCAAATGTGGTGGAAACTGGCGTAAACAACGTTAAGCGCATTCTGGCAGATAATTATGTCCGCCCTGACGAGGCCCAGAAGATACTGTCCTTACTGCGTCAACGCGGAAGCTATACTGTCATAGACAAGATCACTGTCAACCTGAACATAAAGACTGACAGCTACGAGGCCGAGTTCTCGAACTTGGGCATTAAAAATATCCCTATTTCTGAAGAATATCCGACCCATTATGATCGACTGCTCTGCGGCGGCATTTGGTGTATCATCCAGCTTGAATATGAATATGTTGAGGAGGACAAACGCCGTTCCCCTATCCTCATTCATAAGTTGACCCCAATTCAGATGCCGCATGTTGACATCAACGAATTAAAGCAGGGACGCAAAGCCTTCTCACAGGAAGAGTGGATCAAGGTTCTGCTGCGCTCTATCGGGATGGAGCCTGATAAGTTCAATGATCGCGAGAGATGGCTTCTTTTGGCGCGAATGATCCCTCTGTTAGAGAATAATTTCAACCTGTGCGAGTTGGGGCCGAGAAGTACAGGAAAGTCTCATATATACAAGGAAATTTCCCCAAATAGCATTCTTGTATCGGGCGGTCAGACAACTGTCGCCAATTTGTTCTACAATATGGGCAGAAGAACAGTTGGCCTTGTGGGCCTTTGGGATTGTGTCGCCTTTGATGAGGTCGCGGGGATTAGCTTCAAGGATAAAGACGGCATACAGATCATGAAGGACTATATGGCTTCCGGGTCATTCGCCAGAGGTAAGGAAGAAAAGACGGCCAACGCCTCCATGGTTTTTGTAGGCAACATCAATCAGAGTGTGGATGTGTTGCTGAAGACCTCAAGCCTCTTTGACCCTTTCCCCCCAGAGATGGGCACAGACACGGCATTTCTTGACCGTATGCATTGCTATATCCCAGGCTGGGAGATTCCGAAGTTCAGGCCCGATCACTTTACCGACGACTATGGTTTTATAACGGACTACCTTGCGGAGTTTATGCGCGAGTTGCGCAAGGAACAGTGTGGCGACGCTCTGGATAAATATTATCTTCTTGGGAAGAACCTCAACCAACGCGACACTACAGCCGTAAGAAAGATGGTTGGCGGATTTGTTAAGCTGTTGTACCCGGATGGCGAATACACAAAAGAGCAGCTTGAGGAAATACTTAAAATCTCACTTGAAATGCGGCGACGGGTAAAAGAACAGCTCAAAAAGCTGGGCGGCATGGAGTTCTACGATGTTAACTTCTCTTACATCGATGTGGATACGTTTGAAGAATTCTATGTTAGCGTACCGGAACAGAGCGGTGGGAAGCTCATTCCAGAAGGGATGTGCAACCCTGGACAAGTGTACACTGTCTCGAATGGAAAGTTAGGTATGATTGGTGTATTCCGTCTTGAATCGCAAATGTTGCCAGGGAGCGGCAGGTTTGAGCGCACCGGCATTGGCTCTGAGACTAAGAGCAAAGAAGCGGCAAACATAGCCTTCACCTATTTAAAGGCGAATGCCCATCGGATCAGTGGTTCTATCAGTACGACGACTAAGGATTATATCGTCAATTATCAGGACTTGCAGGGTATTGGCATGACGGATAAACTTGCTCTTCCCACTTTAATCGCCCTATGCTCTATAGCTCTCAATAAGCCAGTCATCAGTAGCCTTGCCGTCTTGGGTGAAATAAGCATTGCTGGAACGATGATTAAGGTTGCGGAGTTGGCAAATGCTCTTCAGGTATGCCTTGACAGTGGAGCCAAGAAAGTTCTTCTCCCGATTACTTCAGCAGCCGACCTTGGATCTGTCCCTTCGGAGTTAATAGGTTGTTTTAACCTAATTTTTTACCAAAGTGCTGAGGATGCGGTTTACAAATCACTTGGTGTGGAATAATAAGCTGGCTTAGTCAGTTGGCTATTTGTATGCCTCAAGATAAACGGTATGTACGCAAGGTACTTGCTACTCTTGTCAGAGAACAGGAAGGCATAATAAAGTGTCTTCCTGTTCTGTCATCGTAGGAAACTTATATGGAGATTCGCTATGGAGGGGGACAAATTGATGAGGGCGTTGTAGACAATTATTTCGAACTAGGCGGTATCCACTATGCTCTTTCTGGACTCCATCGGGCTAAACCCTCCAAGATCTTTTAATATGTTCGACACAATACCGTACCATATATTTGTCAAACTACTGGATAAATTCATACAACGGTATACTGTCCCAACAAACGAAATAGCGCTAGGGGCCTGCCTTTTTCAGAGGTAAAACGGTTTGTAAATTCCGTCCCGTTGTCTGTCTGGACGCATTCCACACGGAACTTGAAGAATCTCAGCATATGCTTCAGGAACACCGCAGAGCTGTATGTGCTGTGCTCTTCAAACGCCTCGACATAGCGGAAACGGCTGTATTCGTCTATCGCGGTATACTGATAAAACTTTTTTCTTTCCGCTCCTCAGGCGAGACACGCCTTCGGCACGAATTTGACGTCGGCCTGTACGCGCTGCCCCGGATATTTCATCTTCTCATACGGCTTTGGCACGTACTTCTTCTTCGGATTGGGCAGAGGCGAACGTGCGGCCCCGATACGCTTCATCACCATGTAAAGAGCTGAGACGCTCCTGCGATAACCTCTTCTTCGCAGCTTCACCCACAATACTACGAGCCCCGTATGCCTGTTATGCCGCAGCATGTTTCGTATCAGAGCCAGTTCGGCAGGGGAATGGGCGTTGGGATGGCTGTGCGGGAGTCTTGACCTGTCTTTCAGGGACTCAAGAGAGCCGTCGTAACGCTTCATCCACCTGTAGACGTATTGCCTGTTGGTCTCGTATTTTATGGCGGCCTTGGTGACGCCGTACTTCATAGCGTACCTGATAAGAGATTGCCTGTATCGTTCCTTTTGTGGTATCTTTTTAGCCATGCGGGGAACCGTCCTCCTGTCAGTGGATTTGTGGTGAAATTACTTTACAGCATGGACGCGTTTCCCGCTTCTTGATGTCTACGTATTTACATCGACATGTGTCTTACATAAACAGCGTCTTGTATACCCCTCTCTCTGGCTCTATGTCACATATGTATGGTAACCCTACAAATTGTGTCAAAGCGCCGTTCAGCAACCATTTGTCAAACACTTAAATTTCTGATATAATACTTAAACTGTTTGAGGTTGCCTATTAAAAATAGAATTGTTCTTATCTCGTTAAAAACGTTCGATGTTGTTTGTCCGTTGATGCAGGTCTTTTATGTTTTTGTAAAAGCCGGGCCAGCTCTGTTTTAAGACTGATAAATTTTGTGTTGTAAGTGGTAAAAGAGTAAAAGAATAGCGGCAGCTCATAGGAGCCGGAGAGAAAACGGAGGAACTTTTTATGAATAAAGCAGAAGATATGTACATCATCAGTGCCCTTCATGAGATTCCGATTCTTACGAAAAGGATAGAGAAGCAGAAAGAAGATCTTGCTAAATATGCTTCAAGTATTTCTAACTTCACGCCGGAGTTCGGCTCGACAGATGCACAAAAGAAGGAAGTTGAAAAACTGCTTCAGTCTACAATGGATCTTATCGAGCGTCAGAGATGGCTCAAGCGGTGTATAGCTTTTACCAATGCCGTGTCCAAGATAGAGATAGACGGTTTCACGTATAGCGTCACGGAACTTCTTGCAATAAAGGCAGAGGCCCGTAACGTTTCTTATGGCGGCAGGAAGCAGGCTATTGAGCCCGATCCTGCCAAAGATCAGTCCTGCTGTGTCTATGAGTGCCTGAACGACAGCAATGCGAAGGCGCTTATGATGCAGTACAATCGCGGCAGTTCGGATAAGGATAGCTGCTCTGTGGTGCTTTACTACGATGAGGCTAAAAAGAAGGCAAGATATAATAAGTGGTATGAGTTTGTAAGTAAGATTACGTCTGAGCTTGAGATATTCAATGCAAGGACCAAGCTGCTTGATCCGGAGGATTTCGACATAACTCCGAAAGAGAAGAAAGAGTAGTTATTTCGCGCCGTTGCAGCGTAAACCCTAAAATTCAGGGAAAAAGACCTGAAAAGTCTTTTACGCGAATATAAATAATGCAGCTTTCGGCTCTAAACCGAATAATGCTGGCATTCAGTGTAAAGACTTAAGATTGAAGAGGTAAGATTTATAAGGCTCCAGAGCGGATATTCTTCCGAGAGCCATTAAGCCTCAAGGGACAAGCTGTAAGACAAATTAAATCCGGAGCACACGTCAGATACCTTCCTGAGTAGGTTGGGGACGACCGGCTGCTGTACCGGCGCTTTTATATTTACATTTGCTCCATAGCGGGAGGAACGGGCTAGGCGTCCCTCTCCAAGCAGAGACTACATAATCATTGACGACAAAAATGGCTCCCGTACTCCAACGGAGCCATTTTTTATTTTACCTGTCTCCGCTCGTGATTGTAATTAAGAACTGCCTGAAAGATCGCATCGGAGACGAAATCAACGCTCTGTCTGCCTGCTGTGCATTCAACAAGAAAAAGCGCTTGAACCACATGCGAGCTTTTGTTTGTTTGGGACTCCGCGCAAAAAATCCGCAGAAACGGATGGATTCTGCGGATTGCTGATGGGCTGTAAGGTTTTGTAACTGAGGTTGTGGTTTTCAGAGGAGACTATATAAGGCCGAGATCAGTCAAAGCCTGTTTTACGACTCTTGCCCCGTCAGGGTTAAAATTGCTGTCTATATCGTCTGCACCGATATATTTGAAGCCGTCGTTTTCCGGAAACGGAGATTCCCCCGGTCGTAAATGGTTCTGTACTAATGACTTACAGATCATATCTTTTGTATCGGCGGGGGTTGTTGTCTTATAGAGATAGACCACCAGGTCTTTGTCTATCTTGGCGCCGTTTCTGCCTTTCCTGTGAGCCTGTGAAGTTCTTTCTGTAAGTTATCCAAGAC
>ULQM01065496.1_pt1 | contig 13900 bp, 10 predicted proteins | sample 1954451 | NCBI WGS metagenome assembly ULQM01 (sample SAMEA4835655, study PRJEB28245) | human gut metagenome | biome: gut microbiome; material: fecal sample | place: Denmark | collected 2008 | reverse complement strand
GGAGGCAAGCCGAACAATCCTTTCAGTTCCTTGCTGAACTGGTCCCACACACTGGTATAGCCGCAGTCCTCCACGAAGCAAGTCACGTAGTCGGGCGTCGCTTCCCCCGACAGCATCATGGTAGTGGCCGCCCCCATAGAGATGCCATGCACCACCGCCTGTAAGGAATCGCCGAACAAAGCCGGTGCTACGTCTATCCATTGCATCACGTCCTTCCGGTCCAGCCACCCCATCTGAATGGCATCCCCTTCCGTCAGTCCCGCATAGCGCAAGTCCGGCAACAAGATATTACAGTCCAGCGAATGGTTGTAGAGATACCCGATGTGAAACATGCGGATGGCATTGTCCGTATAACCGTGTACGATAATTGCCGTGCGGGCAGTAGGGCGGGAGGCGTGTGCATAAAAGGCATGCATCTGGATGCCGTCGGGCGCGAGGATAAACGTATCCCGGAGCGCATGATGTTCCTCCAGACTGTCCAGCCATTGGACAATCTGAGGATATTCCTTTCGCATGAAAGTTTCAGATTCCACCATGTTTTTCCCCCGGTTTTCCGGGCGGAGCGCAAAGTCAATCAGGTAGAGACCTCCCCCGACGACGATTCCCACGACCAGCAGTATCACGATGCCTGCCGACCAGAGGATTTTCTTTTTTGTGGTCATTGAAAATGGGTATTGAGTCTGTGGTTAGCTGTTCCAGATATCCCATGCCCCGAAAGCCTGCAACAAGAGCATTTCCAGCCCGTTTTTGACGATGGCTCCCTGGTCGCTTCCCTTCTTCATGAAAAGCGTGGTGTTCGGATTGTAGAGCAGGTCGTACAACAGGTGTTGCGGAGTCAGCAGTTCGTAAGGGATATTCGGACATTCGTCGGCTTTCGGATACATGCCCACCGGCGTACAGTTTACGATGACCTTGTAGTCCTGCATGATTTCAGGTGTAATTTCTTCGTACGTAATAACTTCATCATTGTGTTTGCTGCGCGATACGAACAGCGTTTCCAGTCCCAGCTGTTTCAACCCCTGATGAATGGCTTTTGAAGCCCCGCCTGTGCCCAGAATCAGCGCTTTTTTGTGATAAGGTTCCAGCAAGGCCTCGATGGAACGGACAAACCCGATAATGTCGGAATTATAGCCAATCAGTTTTGGTCCCCCCTTGGTATGCTCTATTTTGATGACATTGACAGCCCCGATTGCCTGTGCGTCCTTATCCAGTTCGTCCAGATACGAAATCACTTTTTCCTTGTAAGGAATCGTCACGTTCAGTCCTGCCAAGTTAGGGTTGGTTTTGATAATTTGCGGCAGTTCTTCGATGCTTGGAATTTCGAAGTTTACATATTCGGCATCAATATTTTCGGAATGGAATTTTTCATTGAAGAAGTTCTTGGAGAAAGAATGTCCAAGCGGATAACCAATCAGTCCAAATTTTCTCATAGGTTCAAAGAATTTAGTTATTTGGTGGCAAAATAAAGAGTGCATGTCCCCAGTGTCAGCCGTTGGAATTTCACTTGGCTGAATCCGGCTTTTCGGATGATTTCCTGCATGATTTCTCCTTGCGGGAAAGCCTTGATGGATTGCGGTAGATAGGTATAGGCGCTTCGGTCTTTCGAGAGAAGTCTTCCCAGTGCCGGAATTACGATTTTGGAATAAATTGCATATCCTTGCTTCATGGGAAAATGTTCCGGTTCTGACAGTTCCAGAATGACGAGGTGTCCGCCGGGCACCAGCACTCTGTACATCTCTTTCAGGCCCAGGTCAAGATGTTCAAAATTACGTATGCCAAAGGCCACTGTAATGGCGTCAAAGCGGTTTTCCGGGAAAGAGAGTGCCGTACAGTCTTCTTTGGCGAAAGATATTTGCCTGTCAAGTCCCAGCTGTTTCACTTTCTCACGTCCCACGTTCATCATGCCCTCTGAAATATCCGTTCCGATTAGTTCGGCCGGTTGCAGCATCCGGCAGGCTTGAATGGCGAAGTCTCCTGTACCGGTAGCCACATCCATGATGTGCTGAGGATGATAAGGCTCCAGCAGGCGGATAGCCTTCCGTCGCCAGCTTTTGTCGATGCCCCACGACATCAGGTGGTTCAGGTTGTCGTAGGCCGGAGCGATGTGGTCGAACATTTTTTCTACCTGGGCAGCCTTGCCCTCTTTTTCGTTGTATGGTTTGATATTTTCTTGTGGATAATGAGACATGTCTGCAAAGTTAAGTTGGGACAAATAAGTTAATCTCCCTTTGTGAACGAAGGGAATCATTCTACAAAGGGAGATCAGTCAGTTCTTCGATTAAAGAATCAGATAGTCTGTTACGTTCTTTTCGATGCGTTTGGCAAGGTCTTCTGTGTCACCTTTTACGAAGCTTTCGCCTGTGATGTGCTCAAACAACTCGATGTAGCGGTCGCTGATAGATTCTACGATGGCCGGAGTCATTTCAGGCACCTGCTGGCCTTCCTTGCCCTGGAAGCCGTTGGCCATCAGCCATTCGCGAACGAATTCCTTTGAAAGCTGTTTCTGCGGTTCTTCCTTTTCGAAGCGTTCCTGATAACCTTCTGAGTAGAAGTAACGGCTGGAGTCCGGTGTATGGATTTCGTCCATCAGATAAATCTGGCCGTTGTGCTTTCCGAATTCATATTTCGTGTCTACCAGAATCAGGCCACGTTCAGCCGCCATCTGCGTACCGCGTTCGAACAAAGCCAGTGTATATTTCTCCAGGATGGCATATTCTTCCGGAGTAGCCAACCCTCTGGCCAGAATTTCTTCTTTAGAGATATCTTCGTCGTGCATACCCATTTCGGCCTTGGTGGTCGGAGTGATAATCGGATGAGGGAATTTCTCGTTTTCTCTCATGCCTTCCGGCAGACGTACACCGCAGATTTCACGCGCGCCGCCCTTGTAGGCACGCCATGCGCTTCCGCAAAGGTAGCCGCGTACAATCATTTCTACTGGGAATCCCTGGCACATCACACCCACGGTAACCATCGGGTCGGGAGTAGCCAGTTTCCAGTTCGGGCAGATGTCTGTGGTAGCGTCCAGGAATTTAGCTGCAATCTGGTTCAGCATCTGTCCTTTATAAGGGATACCTTCCGGCAGCACGACATCGAATGCCGAGATACGGTCGGTAGCAACCATTACTAACTTTTCATCGTTGATGTTGTACACATCACGTACTTTTCCGTGATACACACTTTTCTGTCCAGGAAAATGGAAGTCTGTTTTTGTTAATGCTTTGCTCATTGTCTTGTTATGTTTAGTAATGAATAGGATTCGTTATGTTCATGCCTGTGGAGTCTTTTCGGCTTCTCTGGCAGCACGCAGTTGTTTTCTTTCCGCTTTCTCTTTTTCCTCGAATTTCTCGTAGGCTTCCACGATGCGGGTCACCAGTTTGTGGCGGACAATGTCTTTCTTATTCAGTTCGATGAAGCTGATACCTTTCACGTCTTTCAGGATTTTCATGGCCTGCACGAGTCCCGAAGTCTGCGAGGCGGGAAGGTCAATCTGCGTCATGTCGCCCGTCACAATCATCTTGGTGTTCATGCCCATTCGGGTGAGAAACATCTTGATTTGCTGGGTGGTGGTGTTTTGCGCTTCGTCCAGGATGACCACTGCGTCGTTCAGCGTACGTCCGCGCATGAAGGCCAGCGGTGCAATCTGGATGACGTTCAGTTCCATGTATTCCTTCAGCTTGGCCGCCGGAATCATGTCCTGAAGCGCATCATACAGTGGTTGCAGGTAAGGGTCAATCTTGTCCTTCATGTCGCCGGGCAGGAATCCCAGTTTCTCGCCCGCTTCCACGGCCGGACGGCTGAGGATGATTTTCTTGATTTCCTTGTTCTTCAGGGCCCGTACCGCCAGGGCGATGGCCGTGTAAGTCTTTCCCGAACCCGCCGGACCGATGGCAAAAATCATGTCATTCTTTTCGAATTCGCGCACCAGCTTCAGCTGGTTTTCACTTCTCGGAGTAATCGGCTTGCCCGTCACACTGAACACGATGGCATCACCCGTCTTTTCAATTTTCGGGGCATTGCCCTTCACGATGTCCAGAATCACTTCTTCGTTGAGCGAGTTGTACTGCACGCAGTGCTTCTCCAGGGCCAGGACGGCCTCTTCGAAAGCGCACATTTCCTCCTCGTCTCCCATGATTTTGATGACGTTTCCGCGCGCCACAATCCGCAGCTTGGGAAACAGGGCCTTGATCATTTGCATGTTGGCATTGTTCACGCCATAGAAAATCACCGGGTCAATATCTTCGAGTACGATATGTTTCTCTATCATTGAGTTTCTTCAGATTCGCTTGTATTTTATTTTTTGCAAAAATAATCATAACTTTTGATTGTAGAACGAGAAAGCAGAAGAAAATCTGCTTACTTCAGTTCTTTCATTTTGTAGCGTTCGCCGGTCGATTTCACCAGTTCCTGCAAGAATTCCTTGCTGTATCCTGGGCGGTCCAGCGGAGCCGTGTTGCCGGTAGCCGGGCGTTGCAGCTGTCCGTTCTGCATGCGTTTCACGGCGCCGTCGTTGTAGCGTACGATGAGGAATTCGCCCAGTTTCTTCCAGCTGTCTACGGCAGTCTGTGCCGTCATCTGCGTGTAATTGGTCAGGAATTCCTTGGCTTTGGCCGGGTCTTGCTGATACAGTTTCAGGGCCGTGCTTTCAATGCCTTCCTGTGCCTGCGCATAAGTATCTTCCAGGCTGTTCTGCACGGTGCGCATGTCTTCCACCATCAGGTTGTAGCGCGGACGGATCATGTCGGCCACCCAGTTGTAAATCCAGAACGCGGAATCCCATGAGAAGGTTACGCAGTCACCGTGTCCCTGCTGGTAAGGATAAGGCACCTTGTCCGTGTTGCAGTACACCGGAGTGAAGACCGTCATGTTGGCGTCGTCCAGACCGAACCAGAGCACACCGCCGATGGCGTCGGGCAGGTTGGAACGCATCTGTGAAACGAATACGAAACCACTCTGCTGGGTAGAGATGGGACGTTCGTTGAAATATTCCTGTCCGTCCACCTTGAAAGTCAGCGGCGACAGGCGGTAAGGCATCTCGAAACAGCCGGCACCCATGTCCTTGGTGATGTCGAGCGGCGTGCCTTCGTAGTGGTCACGCATGGCATGCTGGATGTCGCGTACCGAAATCTTCTGGTCTGGTTTCACGTAAAGCGGCATCGGTTCCTTGCTCTCGCCCTGGATATAAGAAAGGTAAGACTGTCCGGTCGCCTTGCTGAACATGTTGTAGAAGCTCCACACACGTGCCTCGCAGAAACGCAGGCCGCTGAAATCGAGCGGGCAGTAGGCATCGGCAAAGCTGAAGTCCTTGTTGTTGCCGCTGAAATAGCCTTTTTCGCGGGCAAAGGAAATCACGTCGGGTGCATACAGGCAGTTTTCCTTGTCGTTCATGTCGAACTTGTGGATGCGGCTCTGGTTGGCATGAGCGGCAATGCAGTCGTCCGGTATACGGACAGCCACCCATACAGCCCCTTTCACGCCCGGTCCTTTTCCAATCATTTCCATGATCCAGGCTTCGTTCGGGTCGGCAATCGAGAACGATTCACCGCTGCTGTAGTAACCGTATTCTTTCACCAGGTCGGTCATGATTTTAATGGCTTCCTTGGCCGTACGCGAACGTTGCAGGGCCACGTAAATCAGGCTTCCGTAGTCCATGATGCCAGTGCTGTCCACCAGTTCCGGACGTCCGCCGAAAGTGGTTTCCCCGATGGTCACCTGAAACTCGTTCGTGTTGCCGATGACGTTGTAGGTCTGTTTGGCTTCCTTGATTTTGCCCAGGTATTTGCCCGAATCCCAGTCGTAGATGTCGCGCATTTCGCCCGGTGCATGCTGGGCAGCCGGGTAGTGGCACAGGTAGCCGAACATGCCGTAAGAGTCGGCCGAGTAAGAAACGATGACGGAACCGTCGGCCGAAGCCTTCTTTCCGACAATGAAGTTGGTACATGCCCATCCGTTGGCAATACATGCTGTCAGCAGAAAGACAGCCAGCATTATTTTTTTCATTTTCATGTAGGTAGGTTGTTTATGATTTGAGTTATTGATTCTTTCAGAACTTGTATTCCTTGCGGGCCGTGTTTCCGCATTGGTCGGTCACGATCACCTCGGCCTTGTGGGGAACTCCCTTTTTCACCTTTTCCGGGTCTTGTATCACCAGGATGCCTTTCTTCAGGCCGAAGAGGACAAACTTCCCGTCAATGTACACCTTGTAGGTGCCGATACCCGATTCGGCGTCGCTGATGCGAAACCGGATTTGCCGGTTGCTGCGCCATCCGCCCTGTCCGACGGGAGTAATTTTCGGTGCCACGGTATCCACATCGACAGAGAAAGTACCGAGGGAACGTATCCGGGTCTTGACCCATCCGTTCTCGTATTTTCCGCCCATGGAGCTCCGCCATTTGCCGGCCTTCTGTACGATGTAGTATTTCGTGGTGTCGGCCACCGGTTTGTGGCGCAGGCCGATGGACAAGTCGCAGTAGCTGTGGATAGGTGTCCGTCCCGCATCCAGCACATAGTCGAAGGCGATGTGCGAGCTGTCCCCTTTGACGCGGGTATGGAGCGGCACGTTGTCATATACGTAGTAGCGGGGCACCACCAGCTCCATGCCCGGTTGCTGGATGACATTGGTCCGGTTCCAGTAAAGCATCTCGTCAGTCTCCGGCTTGTATTCAGGAATGTCCTGCCGTTTGCCCTTTATGGTAAATGCATACGTTCTGCGGTTGCCGAAATTATCTTCCAGCACGTAGCGGAAATGATAGTCCCGTTCCTCGTGGATGTCCACGGCACCCCGGTTCTCATCCGTGCGGAGCAGTCGGAGCCGGTTGCCGGGCAATTTATAGGAACGCATAATCAGCCGCCGCGTGCGGGTCAGTTCGTCGTAGTCCGTAAACCCGTTGATCATGCGGTTCTCGTCGGGCGATACCCGGTCGGTCGTGCTGTTGAACACCTGTACCGAGTCCACATAAAGCGTGACCGAGTGTACGCCGTAGAAGTTCGAGGTGCCGTCCATGTAATCCTTGGCGCTGATACCCGTGTAGATTTTCCCCCACGCGTGGATGGGCTGTCTCAGGGCATTCACGTTGAGCAGTTTCTTTTGCGTACTGCCGTTCACCACGCCCTCTCCCTGAATCGGATAAATGCCGATAAGGCTGGCCACGGGCGCCTTGCTGTCCTTCAGGTAGCGCTTGAAGTAAAGCATGGGGTCAATGTATTCCCCTGTTTCCGTCTGCCGCAGCTCCAGATGCAGGTGAGGTCCAGCCGAAGCCCCCTCGTTTCCGCTCAGGGCAATGATATCCCCCTTTTTCACCGGGAACTGCCCGGGTTGGAATTTCAGGTCGCAGGTAAACGTTTCATGCGCATATTGGTATTGGCGCACGTAAGCCTGTATGTTTTTGGCAAATGAAACCACGTGTCCGTACACCGAAGTCAGTCCGTTGGGATGGGTGATATAGAGAGCCTGTCCGTATCCTCCGTGCAATACCGCCACACGCGATACATAGCCGTCGGCAATGCAATAAATGGGTTTGCCGGTTACCCCTTGTGTCTTGATGTCCAGTCCGTTGTGGAAATGATTGGGGCGCAGCTCGCCAAAGTTGGCGCTGAGCAGAATCGGGAAGTCGAACGGAGAACGGAAGTAGTTGTCGGTGACATTCTGGGCCTGTCCGGAGAGTACCCCCGCCAAGGTCAGTGCCAGTATCATTTTCTGTCTCATTTTTTCGTATTTGTTAAGCGGTTACAAAGATATTAAGAAATCCCGAAGCTGCAATCTTTTTGGAATGACTCTAAAAAATACGTCGTTTTTTATTAGGATAATTTATCTGAATGGTCTATTTTTGTCAGTGTTATTGATATGTAATTTATTATTTATTAAACAGTATAATCATGGAAAACAATGAATTGATTCAACAGTGTACTGAGAAAGCTCAGACATGGCTGACGGCTGCCTACGACGCCGAAACACAGGCTGAAGTGAAACGCATGCTTGAAAATCCCGACAAGTCGGAATTGATTGATGCCTTCTATAAAGACCTTGAATTCGGTACAGGTGGTTTGCGCGGCATCATGGGAGCCGGTTCCAACAGAATGAATATCTACACGGTAGGTGCCGCTACACAGGGCTTGGCCAACTACCTGAACAAATGCTTTGCCGGAAAGAAAGACATCTCGGTAGTGGTAGGTCACGACTGCCGCAACAACAGCCGCAAGTTTGCGGAAATTTCTGCCGACATCTTCACGGCCAACGGCATCAAGGTATATCTGTTCGATGACATGCGTCCTACTCCGGAAATGTCATTTGCCATCCGTCACCTGGGCTGCCAGAGCGGTATCAACATCACGGCTTCACACAACCCGAAAGAATACAACGGTTACAAGGCTTACTGGGACGACGGTGCACAGGTACTGGCTCCGCACGACAAGGGCATCATCGACGAAGTGAACAAGATTTCCAGCGTGAGCGAAATCAAGTTCCAGGGCAACAAGGAACTGATTCAGATTATCGGTAAGGAAATTGACGACGAATACCTGCGTCAGGTACACACCTTGTCTATCGACCCGGAAGTGATCAAGCGTCAGAAAGACCTGAAGATTGTCTACACGCCGATTCACGGTACCGGTATGAAACTGATTCCGCAGTCACTCAAATTGTGGGGCTTTGAAAACGTACATTGCGTGGCCGAACAGATGGTGAAGAGCGGCGACTTCCCTACAGTGGTATCTCCGAACCCGGAAAATGCAGAAGCACTGACATTGGCCATCAAGCTGGCCAAGGAAATCGATGCCGACATCGTGATGGCTTCCGACCCCGATGCCGACCGTGTGGGTATGGCTTGCAAGGACAGCAAGGGCGAATGGGTATTGATCAACGGTAACCAGACCTGCTTGATTTTCCTGTACTACATCATCAAGAACCGTATCGCCATGGGCAAGATGAAAGGCAACGAGTTCATCGTGAAGACCATCGTAACCACAGAACTGATCAAGAAAGTGGCCGACAAGAACCACATCAAGATGCTCGACTGCTACACTGGTTTCAAATGGATTGCCCGTGAAATCCGTCTGCGTGAAGGCAAGGAACAATACATCGGTGGCGGTGAGGAAAGCTACGGATTCCTGGCTGAAGACTTCGTACGTGATAAAGATGCCGTTTCTGCCTGCTCACTGCTGGCTGAAATCTGCGCATGGGCCAAAGACCAGGGCAAGACCTTGTATGACATACTGATGGAAATCTACGTAGAATACGGCTTCTCACTGGAAGTGACTGTCAACGTAGTGAAACCGGGTAAGACGGGTGCCGATGAAATCAAGGCCATGATGGAAAACTTCCGTGCATGTCCGCCGAAAGAACTGGGTGGCTCGGAAGTGGTTCTGGTAAAAGACTACAAGACCTTGAAGGCTACCGACAACACCGGAAAAGCTACAGACCTGGATATGCCGGAACCTTCCAACGTGCTTCAGTTCTTTACAGCCGACGGTACAAAAGTTTCTGTACGTCCTTCCGGAACAGAACCTAAGATTAAGTTCTACATGGAAATCAAGGGCGAAATGCATTGTCCGAAGTGCTATGCAGGTGCATTGGCCGACGCCAAAGAAAAAGTAGATGCAGTAAAGAAATCTTTGGGCATTTAAGATGCAGGGCGTGTGAGTGCGCCGCCAGAGATGATTTAAAATAAGGAATGTCATTCCCGCAAAGGCTTTCAGGAGTCTTTCTTGCTTCGGGAATGACATTCTTTTTTTGTCAGAATGTTTGCTGTTTTGAGAAATCCCTGTCAAAAAGGATAGAATTGGCTGATTCTGCTAACTGTGTCTGGCGGCAAAAAGCCTCTTCTGTGTAGCCGCCTTTTGGAACCCGAAAACCTCATCGGCTCCACAATAGTCTGTAGAGGGGGAGACGGAGAGTGGAACGGTCGTCCCGGGAGAATGAAAAATGAAAATCCGGAAAAATCGCTTTGACGTTCGGAGGCAAACGTAAAGGCGTTTCACTCCAAACGTCAAAGCGTTTTTCGGTAAACGCTTAGGAGTTTTCGGACAAACGCACTTGTGTCTTTTTTGAAGGCCTTAAAATGAAGATTTTTGAGGACATTATTTTCTATTTCAAGCGTGAATTTGGAATTTCCTGGTATGACTGAATGAAGGTTTATTCCACTTTATGGTATTCTTTTTGTTGCTGAAACAGCTTTCTTGTTTTCTTCATCTCCTATTTTAGGAAGTTTTCTGTTTCTCCTTGATTTTTCGAAACTTCTTCTCCTGCACAGTTTGTGCATGAGGATTGACCTGAGGGCTGAATTTCCTTTTCTGAAGAATAAAAAATGAGCAAAATGACAATTTCCGAATAAGGAGGTGAAGCGTGGCTTTCTTACGATGGTGGCTTCCAGCTATTTTTCGGATGGAGATACCTCATCTGAAACAGGTACGATAGCAGACTGGCGAACAGAGTAGTTACCAGCTTCCCTTTATTCGGGTAGGGCAGTACCTTCATCGAATGTTGGGAAAATTAATTTATACCCTTTTCCTCTGACAGACTGTATCGTTATATTGAAATCGCTCAGGTCTTTTTTCAGTTGTCTGATGGAATGATAGATTCTGTCTTTGATTTCGGGAGACTCATCTATCAATCCATATAGAGTGTATATTTCGGAATAGTTTAGGAAGAAAGCCTCTTTTTTTAGGAACAGCTTGAAAAACTTAAGTGATTCTCCGTTTAAAATGATTGTCTTTTCATTATGCTTTATGCTGTGTTCGCGTTCGTTCCATAGAAATCCCTCATGGATGCTGCACCATTTGCTTGGGTCCGTTTTTCGTTTTTCGGTTTCGAGTGGTGACAATCTCATGGTTTGTGCCTGTTTTTTAGTGTGTCTTTTCATGTAGAAAAAGACAGTCAGTCCCATTACATTCAATAATGCCAGCAAATAGACTGTAATATTGTCTAAAAGAAGATAGAAGGGCAAGTATGCGTATGCCTTCACAATCAGGTCCGTCTCCTTTTTGCTTTCTTTGGTATATCTGTTTGTCTGTATCAATGTGGCTTTTTCCAGAAAATCTTTCGTACGGCTGCTCGTCGATTTTCCATTGTATGTGTAGGTTATTGCTGTTTGTAAGTTCAAACCCTGTCGGGCCATCTCTTCGTTGAAAAGACTGTCCAGTCTGTGCCTGCATGAGTCTTCCATCGTAAGATACAATTGGTTTGCCCACTCTATTTTGTCAGAGGCAGGAATTGTATCAGGTGAATATTGGGAATCAAAGTTTATAAAGACTTTTTGGATGAATAATTTTTTTCTTTTCCAATAGCTGTATAAAATGCTATCTGGCTTTTCTGTATGATGTTTTCTTTTTTTCTTATGACTGAAAAAAGTATGATGCACGAAATAAGTGCCATATAAATGATACCCAATCCGACAGTTTTGATGCTATTCATTCCCATTGTTTGTGTGTTGAATCTGCAAGTTTTCTGAAAAAAGAAATCCTAAACGGTTGTTTGTCAGTGAGATGATTGTTTTTCAGGAAACTTTCAGATTTTGTATATCTGTTTTTTTCTAATTTTGGTACAAACATAAAAAATAAGGAAGTAAAATAAAAAGATTTACAATGAAATTATTTGTATCAGGTGAAACGGATTCCAACTGACATGAACTGACATTTTCTGTTTCTATGTGTCTGTTAAACAGTTCGTTTCAGTTCCGTATGAATTGGCTGGTTCAGATTCTGTTGTGGAATATATGTTTTCTCCCTAATTTTGTTATTGTGAAATTTAAAACTGTTTGTTTAAGACAATGTCAAGCAAAGCACTTATGATAAAGCACATTTATTTATTTATTTATTTGTCTTGTTTGGGCTGGTTCCTTTTTTTATGACAAATCAGGAACGGAAAAAGCCTTATGGAGTCACTACGATTACCACTTCAGCGGGAAGTAAACTCATTCCAGTCCCAAGTGAGTTGGCCTTGAAATACAAGCTTGACATACCCATCAGAAGAAATGACGATTTTTCTCTCGATTTCTCAATTTTCGGAAAGATTAGTTCACTTACAAAGACACATCTTTCAGTAGAGTTGAGTATATGATGATTCAAATCTGTTAAAGGGTGATTGAATAAACTATAATATAAGAGTAATGAATAATGAGAAAGAATAGAAAACACATTTTGCATCTGCATTTGCTGTGGTAGCCGGATATAATGTTTATTCTTCACAGCAGGAAGTTGAAATGTCAGATTTGGCAATGGCTAACGTAGAAGCGTTGGCTGGTGGAGAGAGCGGTACAAATACAACATGGTCATGTAGAGGAAGTGTTAATAAATGTCATGCCAAGTGTGGGTTATGTGGGACTGAAATAGGCCCCTCTAAAGGAACTTTAACGGGAAGTCATTCTTGTTCTTTGTGAAAATAGAGTGATGTCATACTAGTATTATAGTGTATTTATGAAAATGAAGAAGCTGTTTTTTTTACTTGCTTTTATTGGTGTTTCTGAGCACTGCTGGATGTGCTAAAAAGAATGCGTCGGTCTATTATTCCAATGGTATCAAATCGGATAGTATTTGCACCGTGGAAGCTCATACATTGAACGACTCTTCCATATGGCGTTTCCCTTTGCAGATGGAATGTACAGACTCTTTACTCGTGATACTGGACTATATGGATGATTGTTATTTTCATGTGTACACATTGTCCGGGAATCCGAAAGGGAAGTTTGCCCGTAAAGGGCAAGGACCTGGCGAACTTTTGTCAGCCAATCAATTTCATTTGTCGCCAGGGAAAGACACGCTTTATGTTTACGATGGCGTTTCGCGCAAATTGGTAGCATATAATCTGGACACCAATCTGGAAAGAGACTGGTCTTTTACCGAGTATAAGATGGATTACAGCATTCTTCCTCCGTCTGAAATACCTTTTATCATATACGATTTGCTTCCGCTGGGAGGAAACCTGTTTTTACTCAAGGCTAACCAGCCTAAGTTACGTTATGGCTGTATCGATTTAGCCACAAAACAAATAACATCCGTGTATAAGGATTTCCCGTCTGAATATGTAACCGGTAATGCGGAGGAAATCTGGTCTGTATTTAGCAGTGACACGCGCACATTCTTTAAACCTGATTATGCAAGGATGTTCAATGCCACTTATATTGGCGGAATATTGGAATTGTTTAGTGTAGGACCAGGCTGGAAATTGACCATGGATACGACTTTATGTATTTATGAACCAGTCTACGGATTGGCAGAAGGAGCTGTCCCGGCATTTGTCGTAGGTAACGAGAAAACCCAGTTGGGATTTGAAGATGCTTATGCGGGAGACGAGTTTGTTTATGCGCTGCTACATAAGGAAGGAGATGCGATGGAGCCTGAATCGGTCATTTTGTTTGACTGGCATGGGAACGTTGTTAAGGAAATACGGACTGGTCAACGTTTGGCACGTTTTTGTGTGGACGAGACGCATAATGTCATTTATGCACTGGCGTTGGATGAAGAAAACGGTTATAAGTTGGTACGTATTTGCAGTGATTTAAATACGTATTTCATGTGACTTTAATAATCTTTTTCATGTCCGATTGTTTTTGAGTTGTTTCATATTTTACTTAATCTTGAGTTTGTAAAAAATCAGATGCTTGTATAAAATATATGATAGGAATTTCTGTGTTTCCGTTTGTTGCTATCGTAATCCTGTTCTTGTATGGATGTTATTCTGTATCCAAAGAAATATATCCGTGTTATATGGATTTTCTGCAGACGAAAGATCTGTCGTCGGTAAATGTTATTTCTTGCGACAGTGTCTATCTACGCTATCCTTACCGAGTGGAAATTAAGAACAGTCTTGCAGTCATTATTGACCGGCATCCGGAAATCTGCTTTCTTCACGCATTTATCTATCCGGACTGGAAGTATGTTATTTCATTTGACAGGCGTAGCGAAGACACTG
>ULQM01073362.1_pt1 | contig 13927 bp, 8 predicted proteins | sample 1954451 | NCBI WGS metagenome assembly ULQM01 (sample SAMEA4835655, study PRJEB28245) | human gut metagenome | biome: gut microbiome; material: fecal sample | place: Denmark | collected 2008 | reverse complement strand
TTCGTTCAGTGAAGAGTATAACGCTTTTATCATTTGAATTTTCAGATTGATTTAATTTACTGCAGATGCAGCGCTGACTATAATTTTCTCGATTCTGTTCAGGGTCATTGGAAATAGCTCTGAACAGAAATCATCTTTCAATTCATGGCACAAGATTTTTCAACGCATATGCTCCCAAACGACTGCGTGAACCTCACAATTTTTGTACAAATTCTCAAAAGCTTTGTACAAAAAATTATTGTTTTTGTACAAAAACATCAACGGTCCTCGTGGAAAATTTTTCAAAAGACCCGGTCTTTTACATCAGATGTCACGATAAATCACTATTTTTCATATCAGCTCCGCTATGAATCTTAAAAACTTTCTGACAACTTATCGATTGGTCCGTCTATCACTCGCTTGATTTCCAAACATAACCTGAACTTCTCTCCTTGCAGGATACCTACCGAACGATCAGGTTATTGTCACAAACATCCAAGATAACAGTATATGGGAATAAAACTTTATATATTTTTTCAAAATATCCTTTCACCTTGAAATTCAGAAGCTATATACAGTCATATATAGCAAATTGGCAGAAATGAGACACCGGAATAAGTGTTTTTCCCATATTTATTATTATATTTACAAATCAAAACTAGTATTATGAGATTTAAGACAATTCCACTTTACACAGCTCTGGCTTTTGCCGCATGTACATCATCGAATCAATCTTCAAGTATTACGGAAGATTACACACAATACGTCAATCCATTTATTGGAACAGACTTTACAGGAAACACTTATCCGGGAGCTCAAGTTCCTTTTGGAATGGTACAGCTAAGCCCTGACAACGGATTGCCCGGATGGGATCGCATTGCCGGTTATTTTTATCCGGACAGCACAATTGCCGGCTTCAGCCATACACACCTTTCGGGTACGGGTGCAGGCGATCTTTACGATGTCTCGTTTATGCCGGTTACGCTTCCATACAAGGAGGCCGAAGCTCCGCTGGGTATATATTCCAAATTTTCACATACCAACGAAAGTGCTTATGCCGGATATTATCAGGTAAAGCTGGATGATTATAATATCAACGTGGAACTGACGGCTACCGAACGTTGCGGTATCCAGCGTTATACGTTCCCGAAAGCTGAATCGGCTATTTTCCTTAATCTTGCCAAAGCCATGAACTGGGATGCGACGCAAGATTCTCATATCGAAGCGGTCGACTCGGTAACCGTGCGGGGATATCGTTTCTCCGACGGCTGGGCTCGCGGACAGAAGATTTATTTCTGCACCCGTTTCTCACGTCCGTTTACCCGGATGACAATCGATTCTACTGCCATCGAAAAAGATGGAAAGCGTATCGGAACAGGGGTTGTCGCACGTTTCGATTATACTACAGACGAAAATGAACAGATTACGCTGGCAACTGCCATTTCGGGGGTAAGCATGGAGGGGGCAGCCAAGAACTTGCAGGCTGAAGCTCCCGACAATAACTTCGACACGTACCTGGAAAAGGCTAAGGCTATGTGGAACAAGGAGCTTACCAAAATACAGATAGATACGCCTGACAAGGATGAAAAGACGGTATTCTACACGGCTTTGTATCACAGTATGCTGGCTCCTACAATATACAGTGATGTGGACGGCTCTTATTATGGGCCCGACAAGCAGGTGCATCATGCCGACGGATGGACGAACTACAGTACGTTCTCTTTATGGGATACATACCGCGCAGCACATCCGCTGTTTACTTACACACAGCCTGAACGTACCAACGATATGATCAAGTCGTTCCTGGCATTTTATGAACAGAACGGACGCCTGCCGGTATGGAATTTCTATGGAAGCGAAACGGACATGATGATCGGTTACCATGCCGTACCGGTGATTGTGGATGCTTACCTGAAAGGTATCGGCGACTTCGATGCAGAGAAAGCACTGGCTGCTTGTGTGGCAACAGCCAACATCGACGAGTATCGTGGCATAGGAGTATACAAGGAAAAAGGATATATTCCTTACGACCTGCACGACCAGTATAATAATGAGAACTGGTCGCTTTCTAAAACGCTGGAATATGCTTTCGACGACTACTGCATAGCCGAAATGGCAAAGAAGATGGGTAAGGAAGATATTGCCAAACAGTTCTATGCACGCTCTCAGAATTATAAGAATGTGTATAATCCGGCGACTTCGTTCATGCAGCCACGTGACATGAAGGGTAACTTCATCGAGAATTTCAAGGCTGACGAATATACTCCGCATATCTGCGAAAGCAACGGATGGCAGTATTTCTGGTCGGTACAACATGATGTGAACGGACTGATTGAACTGACCGGCAGCAAAGAACGCTTTGCCCAGAAACTGGACAGCATGTTTACGTTTCATCCTACCGACAAGGACGAACTTCCTATTTTCAGCACGGGAATGATCGGACAATATGCACACGGTAACGAACCGAGCCATCATGTAGCTTACTTGTACAATGCGGCAGGACAGCCGTGGAAAGGACAGAAATACATCAGCCAGATTACTCATGAACTGTATACCAATACTCCGGCAGGACTCTGCGGCAACGAGGATTGTGGACAGATGTCGGCATGGTATGTTTTTAGTGCCATGGGATTCTATCCGGTCAATCCGGTATCAGGCAGGTACGAAATAGGTAGCCCGAAATTTCCGAAAGTGCAGTTACACCTGAACAACGGAAAGACATTCACGGTCATTGCCCGGAATGCCAGCCGTGAGAACTGTTATATCCAGTCGGTGAAGCTCAACGGACAGCCATACGATAAGAGTTATATAACTCATCAGCAAATCATGGAAGGCGATACACTTGAACTGGAAATGGGGAATAAACCGGGATATATATGGTTTAAATAATTGATTTTCCATCATTTATTTATTTTTAATAAAGTCTCTATGTATTTATTACCCTGAAAGAGAATAAAGAAAAGATCCTAATTATCTAACTTATAATTTCACACCATGAAAATCAAAATCTGTGCGATAGCATGTGCCGTAGGAATAACAATGGCAGTAGTGTCATGTACCTCGAAAAGCGTGGAAAAAGACTATGCCGCATATGTGAATCCATTTATCGGAACGGGAGGACACGGACATACGTTCCCCGGAGCCGTAGTACCTAATGGAATGATTCAGCCGAGCCCGGATACCCGTATCGACGGCTGGGATGCTTCCTCGGGATATTATTATGCAGATTCTACCATTAACGGATTCTCGCATACACACGTAAGTGGCACCGGATGTGCCGATTACGGGGATATCTTACTGATGCCGACAGTAGGCAAGCAGACATACAATCCTCAGGACTATGCCAGCCAGACACTGCCGTATGCGTCGGAATTCTCACATCAGAACGAAACTGCCGAACCGGGATATTACTCGGTCTTTCTGGACCGGTATAAGGTGAAGGCGGAACTGACTGCTACCAAGCGGGCGGCTTTGCATCGGTATACGTTCCCGGCAAGCGACGAGGCTGGATTTATTCTCGACATGGATTACTCTATCCAGCATCAGACAAACATGGATATGAAGGTGGACGTGGTCAGTGATACGGAAATCAAAGGATATAAGCTGACTGAATACTGGGCATTCGACCAGCAGATCAGTTTTTATGCCAAGTTCTCCAAACCTTTTACATATCAGATTGTAAGGGATACGCTGACCGACCAGAACGGCAAGATGCAGCCCCGCTGCAAGGTTTTGCTCAGTTTCAAGACGAAAAAAGATGAGCAGGTCATGGTAAAGATGGGTATCTCGGCTGTCGATACGGAAGGTGCAAAGAAAAATCTGGATGCCGAAATTCCGGCATGGGATTTCGAGAAGGTGCGTTCCGACGCTCGTCAGGCATGGAATGACTATCTTTCTAAAATAGATGTTTCAACTTCCAGCGATACCGACCGCACCATTTTCTATACGGCTATGTATCATACGGCTATCAGTCCGAATCTGTTTACCGACGTGGACGGACGTTACTGGGGAATGGACCGGAAGGTACATCAGGGAAATGCAGACCGTCCGGTCTACACGGTATTCTCTCTATGGGATACGTTCCGCGCATTGCACCCGCTCTTGTCTATTATCGAACCGCAGCTGAACAATGACTTTATCCGCTCGCTGCTGAAAAAGCATCAGGAGGGAGGTATCTTCCCGATGTGGGATCTGGCTTCGAACTATACGGGAACAATGATCGGGTATCATGCGGCTTCGCTTATCGCCGACGCTTATACCAAAGGATATGCTGATTTCGACTTGCAGGAGGCTTACAAGGCGTGCTTGCGTGCTGCGGAATACGATACGACGGGCATTAAATGTCCGGCGCTGGTATTGCCGCACCTGATGCCGATGGCCAAGTATTATAAGAATACGTTAGGGTATATTCCGTGCGACCGCGAGAACGAATCAGTTGCCAAGGCTCTGGAATATGCTTACGATGATTATTGCATTTCTGTCCTTGCCGAAGCGACAGGAGACTCCCTGAATCAGAAAAAATACGCACAGTTTGCCAAAGCTTATGAACGATATTTCGATCCATCTACACGCTTTATGCGCGGAGTCGACTCAAAAGGAGAATGGCGCAGCCCGTTCAATCCAAAGGCTTCCAACCATCGTTACGATGATTATTGCGAAGGGAATGCCTGGCAGTGGACATGGTTCACTCCACACGATATTGAGGGACTGGTGAAACTGATGGGAGGAGAACAGGGCTTCATCGGTAAACTTGACTCGCTCTTTACTACGGATTCCAGCCTGGAAGGAGAAAATGTTTCGGCTGATATCAGTGGACTGATCGGACAGTATGCGCATGGAAATGAACCAAGCCATCACATTATACACATGTATAATTATGTAAACCAACCGTGGAAAACGCAGGAACTGATTGACCGCGTACTGAAGGAGCAGTATCGTGATGCCCCCGACGGACTGTCGGGCAATGAAGACTGTGGACAGATGTCGGCGTGGTATATCCTGAACGCGATGGGATTTTATCAAGTTTGTCCGGGTAAGCCGGTTTATTCTATCGGACGCCCGTTCTTCGACAAGGTGACAATCAACTTGCCGGGGGATAACAAGACGTTTACTATCCTGACAAAGAATAATTCCAAAGACAACAAGTATATCCAGTCGGCTACGCTGAACGGTAAGGAACTGAATGTTCCGTTTATCGAGCATAAGGATATAGCTGCCGGAGGAACACTGGAAATAACCTTAACCAACCAACCTACAAAATGGGGAGTAAAACAATAAAATCATAAATAAGCCATGAAAAAATTATCATTACTTATTTTACTGGCAGGCTTTTTCTGCCTTGCCAAAGCGACTAATTATGCTGATTATGTGAACCCACTGATGGGTACTCAGTCGACTTACGAATTATCTGCAGGCAATACGTATCCGGCTATCGCACGTCCGTGGGGTATGAACTTCTGGAGCCCGCAGACTGGAAAGATGGGCGACGGCTGGATGTATCAGTATACGGCAACGAAAATCCGCGGATTCAAGCAGACGCACCAGCCCAGTCCGTGGATAAACGACTATGGCCAGTTCTCTATCATGCCGATGGTGAATAAGCCAGAATTCAACGAAGACAAGCGTGCAAGCTGGTTTGCGCACAAGGGTGAAACGGCAAAAGCCTATTATTATAAGGTGTATCTGGCAGAATACGATATCGTGACCGAGCTGACTCCGACAGAACGGGCTGCCATGTTCCGCTTTACTTTCCCGGAAAATGAACATTCCTACGTAGTGGTGGATGCTTTCGACAAGGGTTCGTATGTCAAGATTGATGCGGCAAACAACCGTATCATCGGTTACTCTACCAAGAACAGCGGTGGTGTTCCGGCTAACTTCAAGAATTATTTCGTAATCGAATTCGACAAACCGTTCACGTATCAGGCTACCGTTGCCGACAGTATCGTAAAAGAGAACGGCACGGAACAGCAGGCGGATCATGCAGGAGCTATCATCGGCTTTGCTACAAAGAAAGGGGAAATCGTACATGCTCGTGTGGCTTCTTCGTTTATCAGTCCGGAACAGGCATTATTGAACCTGAAGGAACTGGGCAACGACGACTTCAATACGCTGGTGGAAAAAGGTAAGGAAGCATGGAACAATGTATTGGGTAAGGTAGAAGTGGAAGGCGGAAATCTGGATCAGTACCGTACCTTCTATTCTTGTCTGTACCGCTCATTGCTTTTCCCGCGTAAGTTCTACGAAATAGACGCGCAGGGACAGATTGTTCATTACAGCCCTTACAACGGTAAAGTGGTTCCGGGATATATGTATACCGATACAGGTTTCTGGGATACGTTCCGCTGTCTGTTCCCGTTGCTGAACCTGATCTATCCGTCGGTCAACAAGGAAATCCAGGAAGGATTGATCAATACATATAAGGAAAGCGGCTTCTTCCCCGAATGGGCAAGCCCGGGACATCGCGGTTGCATGATCGGAAACAACTCGGCTTCTATTTTGGTGGATGCTTATTTCAAGGGTGTAAAGGTGGATGATCTGGAAACGCTTTATAAAGGTTTGATTCATGGAACTGAAAACGTGCATCCGGAGGTGTCTTCTACCGGCCGTCTGGGATATGAATATTACAACAAGCTAGGTTATGTGCCTTACGATGTTAAGATTAATGAGAACGCAGCCCGTACACTGGAATATGCTTACGACGACTGGTGTATCTATAAACTGGCAAAGGATTTGAAGCGTCCGAAGAAGGAAGTGAACCTGTTTGCCAAACGTGCCATGAACTACAAGAACTTGTTCGACAAGGAAACGCTGCTGATGCGCGGCAAGAACAAGGATGGCAAGTTCATGACACCGTTCTCTCCGCTGAAATGGGGTGATGCGTTTACTGAAGGCAACAGCTGGCATTATTCATGGTCGGTATTCCACGATCCTCAGGGACTGATTGATCTGATGGGCGGCGACAAGGTGTTTGTTTCTATGTTGGATTCAGTATTCTCTGTTCCGCCTGTATTCGACGATAGCTACTACGGCTTCCCGATTCACGAAATCCGTGAAATGACGGTCATGAACATGGGTAATTATGCGCATGGCAACCAGCCTATCCAGCACATGATTTACCTGTATAATTATGCCAAACAGCCATGGAAAGCACAGTACTGGCTGCGTCAGGTCATGGATCGCATGTATACTCCTACTCCCGACGGCTACTGTGGCGATGAAGACAACGGACAGACTTCCGCATGGTACGTATTCTCTGCTTTGGGATTCTATCCGGTATGTCCGGGAACTGACCAGTATGTATTGGGCGCTCCACTGTTTAAGAAAGCCACCATCCATTTTGAAAATGGCAAAAGCATCGTCATCAATGCTCCTCAGAACAGTGACACCAATTACTATATTCAGGACATGAAGGTAAACGGTCAGGAATATACCAAGAATTACATTACACACGCTACCTTGCAGAATGGTAGTACCATCGATTATGTCATGGGCGACAAACCCAACATGAACAGAGGTATCGCACCCGAAGATGCGCCGTATTCATTCAGTAAAGAAGTAAAACAATAAATCATAAAAGGACTGTTTGACGAGTCCCGATGAAAGCAGGTTACCTCCTAGGAATCATTGAAGATATGAAAGGAAAGTAACCTGCTTTTATTTTACCACTTTTTTTTAGATATATACAGAACTTACTTCGTTCATTTCAGACTTCTATTCAAGAGAAAATTGTATATTTGCAGGTAATTAAATAGATTAAAGAATATTCTTTTAAAAACTCTCTGTCCGTTTTGCATAAATTTTAATATTCAAGAGCAAAACGATGACAACAACTCTCCCACAAGAGGAAATGCAGACAAGATTGGAGCAGAAGAATATGCTAAACTCTAAAATATATTAAAACCCTAATTTAAAGTTGCGTATTCTCTGAATACAAACTGTTATTTAGATAAAAAGAATTAACTGATAAACAATACTATGGGACAAAACAATCATCCGAAAAAAGCAAAAAGTCCGATTACATGGGTTCCAACTGCCTATTTTGCCATGGGCTTACCTTTCGTGGTACTGAATATGGTCACGGTACTGATGTTCAAAGGACTGGGAGTAGAAGATAAATTGATTACTTTCTGGACTTCACTGATTTTACTTCCGTGGACAATAAAGCCTTTATGGAGTCCGTTTCTTGAATTATTCAAGACCAAAAAGTTTTTTGTGGTTGCTACTCAGCTCATAACAGGAATCACATTTGGGTTGGTAGCATTTTCATTGAATTTACCTCATTTCTTCAGCATTGCCATTGCCTTGTTGGCTGTCATCGCCTTTAGTGGTGCTACCCACGACATCGCATGCGATGGCGTATACATGAGCGAATTGTCGAACGATGATCAGGCGAAATATATCGGATGGCAGGGCGCTTTTTATAATATTGCCAAGATTATTGCTACGGGTGGTCTGGTATATCTGGCTGGATACCTGATTGAAAAATATGGAGGAGCAGGTGCCGAAGGAGATGCGCTATTCGCAGCCAACCAGAAGGCGTGGATGATTATCATGACCATCTTGTGTGTCATCATGGTTGTATTGGGTATCTATCACTTGTTTATGTTGCCTTCAGGCGGAGCCAAGAAACAGGGAGAACAGCGTACAGCCGGACAGATAATGAAAGAATTGTCGAACGTACTGATTGCCTTTTTCAAGAAAAGTCATATCGTATATTACATCTTTTTCATCATTCTTTACCGGTTTGCAGAAGGATTTGTCATGAAAATTGTCCCTCTGTTCCTGAAAGCGACAAGAGAAAGCGGTGGACTCGGATTGAGTGAAAAGGAAATCGGACTTTATTACGGAACATATGGCGCAGCAGCATTCGTTTTAGGTTCCTTGCTGGCCGGATATTATATATCGGCACGGGGGCTGAGAAAAACGTTGTTTTCGTTGTGCTGCATATTCAACTTACCCTTTGTAGTATATGCGTTGTTCGCAACGTTCCAGCCAGAAAACGGACTGCTTATTTGCAGTGGTATCGTACTGGAGTACTTCGGCTACGGTTTTGGCTTCGTGGGCCTGACATTGTTTATGATGCAGCAGGTAGCTCCAGGAAAGCACCAGATGGCGCATTATGCTTTTGCTTCAGGTATCATGAACTTGGGAGTAATGATTCCGGGTATGCTCAGCGGCTGGGTATGCGAAACATTGGGCGAATGGTTCAATAAGCCGGGAGGATATGAACCGTTCTTTATCTTTGTGCTGATTGCAACCATACCGGCATTCCTGATTACTTATTTTGTACCATTCAAATACAAACAGGATGGTACCCTGATGGAAGGAGAAAGAGAATAAATTAACAACCAAATAATATAAAGAATATGGCAGAGAAATTTAACATGCCGTGGGAAGATCGCCCGGCAGGATGTACAGATGTGATGTGGCGTTACTCAAAAAACCCCGTAATCGGACGTTATCAGATTCCCTCATCAAACAGTATCTTCAATAGTGCTGTCGTTCCGTTCAAAGACGGATTCGCAGGAGTTTTCCGCTGCGACAACAAGGCAGTGCAGATGAATATTTTTGCGGGCTTCAGCAAAGATGGTATCAACTGGGAAATCAATCATGAACCGATTCAGTTTAAAGCTGGAAATACGGAAATGATTGAATCGGAATATAAATATGACCCTCGTGTGACCTGGATTGAAGACCGTTACTGGATTACCTGGTGTAATGGTTATCACGGACCAACAATCGGTATCGGCTATACATTCGATTTCAAGGAATTTTATCAGTGCGAAAATGCATTCTTGCCTTTCAATCGTAACGGCGTTTTGTTCCCGCAGAAAATCAACGGCAAATATGCAATGCTGAGCCGTCCGAGCGACAACGGTCATACTCCTTTCGGTGATATTTATATCAGCTACAGCCCTGATATGAAATACTGGGGTGAACATCGTTGTGTAATGAAAGTAACTCCGTTCCCCGAAAGTGCATGGCAGTGTACAAAAATCGGAGCGGGTTCTGTTCCTTTCCTGACCGAAGCTGGATGGTTGATGTTCTATCACGGAGTAATTACTACTTGCAACGGATTCCGTTATTCAATGGGTGCCGCTATCCTCGACAAGGATAATCCGGAAAAAGTATTGTACCGCACCCGTGATTATATCCTGGGCCCTGCCGCACCGTATGAATTGCAGGGAGATGTGCCCAATGTAGTATTCCCGTGCGCTGCTTTGCAGGACGGAGAACGCGTTGCCGTATATTACGGTGCTGCTGATACAGTAGTAGGTATGGCTTTCGGATATGTTTCTGAGATTATCGATTATGTAAAACGTACTTCGATTATCTGATGCCCTTGAAATTTTTTCATAGGTATTCCTACATAAAGTAACCTTTTGGGCTGTATCAAATAACTTGCTGGAGTTATGGGTACAGCCTTTTTCTGTTTTTATTTATCTAATATCATTCTTATGAAACAACTGTTAATCTGCATGGCTAGCTTTTTTGCCTTAGGAACATTGCATGCACAGGAACCGGCCGACTATGTGAATCCATTTATCGGAACGACAAACTTCGGAACCTGTAACCCGGGCGCTATCTGTCCTAACGGCATGATGTCGGTCGTTCCATTCAATGTAATGGGATCGGAAGACAACAAATACGACAAAGACGCACGCTGGTGGTCTACTCCTTATGATTATACCAACAGTTTCTTTACGGGTTTCGCACATGTGAACCTTAGTGGAGTAGGATGTCCGGAACTAGGTTCTCTACTGCTGATGCCTACTACCGGAAAACTGGATGTCGACTATCACAACTACGGAAGTAAATATGAGAAAGAAAATGCTACTCCGGGATATTATACCATCTCACTGACTAAATATAATATCTTGGCCGAAGCGACTGCCACACCACGCACGGGGTTATCACGCTTTACATTTCCCAAGGGAGAAAGCAATATCCTCCTGAATTTAGGAGAAGGATTGACCAACGAAACAGGAGCGTTTATGCGCCGCGTAAGCGATTGTGAAGTGGAAGGTATGAAACTGCTGGGAACATTCTGCTATAACCCGCAGGCTGTCTTCCCGATATATTTTGTAATGCGTGTCAATAAAACACCTAAAGCTACCGGCTACTGGAAAAAACAGCGTCCGATGTCTGGCGTAGAGGCTGAATGGGACAAGGATCAGGGAAAATACAAATTGTATACACAATATAACAAAGATATCGCAGGTGATGACATCGGTGCCTGGTTCTCTTTCGATACAGAAGAAGGGGAACAGATTGAAGTTGCCATGGGAGTATCGTTTGTCAGCATAAAGAATGCCAGAGAAAATCTCGACAAGGAACAGTCTGGAAGACACTTTGCTGCTATCCAGCAGGAGGCTCGCCAGCGCTGGAACGATGATCTGGGAAGAATCATGGTAGAAGGTGGAAGTAAGGACCAGAAAACGGTATTCTATACGGGGCTCTATCATGCGTTGATTCATCCCAATACCTTGCAGGACGTAAACGGAGAATATCCGCAGATGGAAGGTGACAAGATTCTGACAACAAAAGGGAATCGTTATACGGTATTTTCTTTATGGGATACTTACCGTAACCTGCATCAGTTGATGACACTGGTATATCCCGAACGACAGATGGATATGGTCAATACAATGCTGGATATGTATCGCGAACACGGATGGTTGCCGAAATGGGAACTCTATGGACGCGAAACATTGACAATGGAAGGTGATCCGAGTCTTCCTGTCATTGTAGATACATGGATGAAAGGATTGCGCGATTTCGATATCAACCTGGCTTATGAAGCGATGTACAAATCGGCAACCTTGCCGGGTAAGGACAATTTAATGCGTCCGGACAACGATGATTACATGAACCTGGGCTACGTCCCCTTGAGAGAGCAATACGATAATTCGGTATCACATGCACTGGAATATTATATCGCTGACTACTCACTTTATACGCTTGCCAAAGCCTTAGGCAAGAAAGAGGATGCCAAGTTGTTCTATAAACGTTCTATGGGATACAAGAACTATTACTGCAAGGAATTTGGTACGCTTCGTCCGATTCTGCCCGACGGTAAATTCTATTCTCCGTTCGATCCGAAACAAGGTGAAAACTTCGAACCAAGTCCGGGATTCCACGAAGGAAATGCATGGAATTATACCTTCTATGTACCTCACGATATTGCAGGACTTGCCAAACTGATGGGTGGAAAGAAAGCATTTGTCGACAAATTACAAATGGTATTCGACAAAGGTTATTATGATCCGGCCAATGAACCTGATATCGCTTATCCTTACTTGTTCAGTTACTTCAAAGGGGAAGAATGGCGTACACAGAAACTGGTAAAAGAATTACTGGCCAAGTATTTCACAACTCAGCCGAACGGGATACCGGGAAATGACGACACCGGAACCATGTCAACATGGGCTATCTTCAGCATGATGGGATTCTATCCTGACTGTCCGGGAGTACCTGAATATACGCTTACTACTCCGACATTCGACAAAATAACCATCAAGCTCGATCCTAAATATTATGGAAAAGATCAGTTGGTCATCGAAACGATGAATCCGGAAAGTGACTCAGAGTACATAGAAACAGTCAAGATGGGCGACAAGAAATGTGGCTATCGTATAAACCACAACGATCTGGTTAAGGCTGGAACTCTCCAATTCTGGAAGAAATAAATGTACTAGGTCCTAAAAAGACATAAACATCATAGTTCCCGTACAGAAAACGCTACTTCAAAAAGTCGCAAACGGTGACTGTCCATAAAAAAAGAAGAGTCGTATCAAACTCCATTTTTGAGTAATGATACGACTCTTCCTTTTTTACCTTTAAGAATAATATTCAAACTTCAGATTTTAGTAACCCATCTAAAAATGAATTTTGAACAGCTTTCTGATTAATATTTATATCAGAACAAACGACTCTACGCTTAATGACTGGACTGAATGATATCGATAAGAATAGGTTTCATACCACCTACGAAACATTCTACCGCAATAACCATCAAAATAAGGCCCATCAGACGCATCATCACATTATTACCGGTTTCCCCTATTATATCAACCAAACGAGTCGATAAGCGCAAAATAATATAGGTTAGAACGTATACCACAGCAATCACTGCGACCAGTGTGGTCTTCAGCTCCCATGTAGTCGCATCATCCATCAAAATAATACCATTGGCAATAGCACCAGGACCACACAACATCGGAATAGACAACGGTGTAATGGATATATCATCCGCATAAGTCTTTATTTCTTCATCTTTCAGTTTCGTATTGGTATAACGTGCCTGAAGCATATCATAACCGATTTTCAGGATAATGATACCCGCCGCAATACGGAAACCATTCGTAGATATTCCAAAGAATTTAAACAGGAATTGTCCACAGAAGGTAAATGCAATCAGAATAATGAAAGAAATAATTGTCGCTCTTTTTACGATGTGACGACGTTCCTTCTCATCCAGGCCGTTTGTCATCGTCAGAAATACAGGCATCGTTCCCAACGGATTCGTCAGTGTAAAGAACGAAGTAAAACACAAGAGTGCATAAGGAATGATTGTATCCATAATCAATAAGAATTATATGTTGTTCAAAAATAGAAAAAAATATTCAATAATCTTTTATCTCCCTACCAGAAACATGCATCCTACCAAATTGTTCAATCGGGCACGGACAAAACCCTGTTTCTTCCAGTCCCGGCTGGCTAGAATCTATGCCCGGCCAGCGAATCCCCCAGGCTGTACCCCGGTTACAGGAATTCTCACGCAAAAGAAAACTCAGCCTGGCGGGCGTACGCCTGAAGCCGACTCATCCGGTACAAAGAAAAGAGTACCCGCACTCCAGCTGTCGGATCGTCCTGTCGCATACGGGCAGGAACAAAAAACTCCTAGAAACAAATTCTATCAGATTGTTTAATCGAGTATGTCCCT
>ULQM01016850.1_pt1 | contig 14033 bp, 10 predicted proteins | sample 1954451 | NCBI WGS metagenome assembly ULQM01 (sample SAMEA4835655, study PRJEB28245) | human gut metagenome | biome: gut microbiome; material: fecal sample | place: Denmark | collected 2008 | reverse complement strand
CAAAGGCCCGCCCCGCAGGGGCGGGCCTTTTTGTGCCTCCTTATTGCTGTGCCAGCGCTGCGGCCACAAAGCCGCGGAACAGGGGATGGGGCCGGTCCGGCCGGCTCTTGAACTCCGGGTGGAACTGGCAGCCCACGAACCACGGATGGTCCGGTATCTCCACCATCTCCACCAGACGGCCATCCGGCGACGTACCCGCCACCCGCAGGCCCACGGCCTCCAGCTCCGGCCGGAACACGTTGCTGCACTCATACCGGTGACGGTGGCGTTCCCATATCTCCCGCTGGCCGTAGGCCTCCCGGGCCTTTGTTCCCTCCGCCAGCACGCAGGGATACTTGCCAAGCCGCATGGTGCCGCCCTTGGCGGTCACGCCCACCTGGTCCGGCATCAGGTCGATGACCGGATGTGCCGTCACGGCGCTGAACTCTGCACTGTGGGCATCCGCCCACCCGGCTGCGTGCCGCGCAAATTCGATGACCGCAATCTGCATCCCCAGGCAGATGCCCAGATAGGGGATACCCTTCTCCCGCGCGTACTGCGCCGCCAGGATCATCCCCTCAATGCCCCGGTCACCGAAGCCGCCGGGCACCAATATGCCGCTGCACCCGCAGAGCGTTTCCGTGAGGTTTTCCGCCGTCAGGTGCTGTGAGTCCACCCACCGGATGTCCACCTGTGCGCCGCAGGCGGTGCCCGCGTGGAACAGGGACTCCGCCACGCTGAGATAGGCGTCGTGCAGCTCCGTGTATTTGCCCACCAGCGCGATGGTCACATGATGCTGCTCCGCCGCGTGTATCTGCGTCACCAGATCTTGCCAGTGCCGCATATCCGGCTCGCCGGCGCCCAGTCCCAGCTTGCGGCACACCACCCGGCACAGCCCCTCCCGCTCCAGCAGCAGGGGCACCTCATACAGGGTGGACGCCGTCAGGTTGGGGATGACGCAGTCCTCACTGACATTGCAGAACAGTGCGATCTTCTTCCGCATGTCCTCCGGCAGCGGGCTGTCGGTGCGGCACACCAGGATATCCGGCTGGATTCCCACGCTCAGCAGCTCCTTCACGGAGTGCTGTGTGGGCTTGCTCTTCAGCTCGCCGCTGCCGGGGATGGAGACCACCAGCGGCACGTGGATATACAGCACGTTTTCCCGTCCCTGCTCCGCCGCCACCTGACGGATGGCCTCCAGATACGGCTGGCTCTCGATGTCACCCACCGTGCCGCCGATCTCCGCGATGACCACGTCCGTCTGTCCGTCATCCATGGCGTACAACCGCCGCTTGATCTCGTCGGTCACATGGGGGATGATCTGCACCGTGCCGCCCAGATAGCCGCCCTGCCGTTCCCGGTTCAGCACCGACCAGAAGATCTTTCCGGAGGAAACGGAGCTGTCGCCGGTCAGCGCCTCATCCACGAAGCGCTCATAGTGCCCCAGGTCCAGATCCGTCTCCGCCCCATCGTCGGTGACGAACACCTCACCATGCTGGTAGGGACTCATGGTCCCCGGGTCTACATTCAGGTACGGATCGAACTTCTGGTTTCGCACCCGCAGACCGCACTGCTTCAGCAGCCGCCCCAGCGATGCCGCGCAGATGCCCTTTCCCAGCCCGGACACCACGCCGCCGGTCACAAAAATATACTTCATCCCACGATCTCCCCTGTAAAAAATATGCTCCGATGGTACACCCCCATACCTCCGCTGTCAACGGTGCAAAACGCAGATATTTCATCGGAATTATCATATAATATATAGAATTAGGGAGAAATTGTTGCAGAAGCGAAAGTTCTTCTTGCATTGGCGGGCGGATGGTGGTATGGTAGTATTGGACTCACCTTAGGGGAGGTTCCTCACAGGAAAAAATAAGCACCCGGAGGCTTATGCCTCCGGGTGCTTCTGCTTATGTCTCGTCGGTGATCTCGCCGCCGGACGCTTCCCGCCGGACCACCTTGATCTCGCAAGTGCGGTGGTTGTCCACCCGCGTCACCAGCACGTCCAGATCCTGGCAGCTGAACCGGTCGCCTACTTCCGGCACCCGGTCGCACTGCTCCATCACCCAGCCGCTGACGGACGTCATCTCCGTCTCCTCGTTCAGATGGAAGAACTCGGCAAAATCGTCAAAGTCCATGGCCGCGTCCACCAGATAGGTGTCCTTGTCCACCTTGCGGATAAAGACCTCCTCCTCATCGTGCTCGTCCCAGATCTCGCCCACCAGCTCCTCCAGAATGTCCTCCATGGTCACGATGCCGCAGGTGCCGCCGTACTCGTCCACCACCACGGCCACCTGGGTCTTGGCCAGCTGCAATTTTTTCAGCAGCAGACTGATGGGCTCGTTTTCCAGCACGAACATGACCGGGGAGAGTATCTCTTCCAGCGGCTTGTCCGTCACGCCGCAGCCCACATAAAAGTCCTTCTGGTGTATGGTGCCGATAATATGGTCGATGTCCTCCCGATAGATCAGCAGCCGGGAATACTTCGTCTGGGTGAACAGGTCCGCCACCTCTTCCTTGGTGGCGTCCACCGGCAGTGCCGCCAGGTCCACCCGATGGATGAGGATGTCCTGCGCCTCCTGCTCGGAAAAGCCGATGGCGTTCTTCAGCAGGTCGCCCTCGTCCTTGTCGATGCTGCCCTCCTGCTGCACCTCGTTCACCAGCATCAGCAGCTCCTCCGGGGACATTTTGTTGTCCCCATCCAGATGGAACATCCTGGCCAGCAGCTTTTTCCACAGGGAAAACAGCGCGTTCAGCGGCATCAGCAGCCAGATCAGGCACCGCAGAAACGGTGCGGCTGTCATGGCCCAGTTCTCGGCGCAGTCCTTGGCGATGCTCTTGGGGGAGATCTCGCCGAAGATCAGCACCACCACCGTTACCACGATGGTGGACAGCGTAGCGCCGGCATCGCCGAAGCTTTTGACGAACAGTGCCGTGGCCAGGGATGCCATGGCAATGTTCACGATGTTGTTGCCGATGAGAATGGTGGACAGCAGCTTGTCATAGCGCTCCAGCAGCCGGCACGCCAGCGCGGCACGGCTGTTGCCTTTTTCCGCCAGCATTTTCAGCCGCGTGACATTGGCTGAGGAGAACGCCGTCTCCGTGGCCGAGAAATAGGCGGACAGCAGCAGGCATACCGCCATAATAATGATATATGTAGTCGTTGACACGATCAATAGCTCCTTTTTCTGTCATCTGTTTCTGTGATCCACACTGGTCTAAAGGCGCAAAAAAGCACGTCTGCCCCGCGTCAGGCGGCGCAGATATGCCGCAAAAAACAGATGGCAGCCCGGCAAGTTCCCGGGATGGTCGCCGCTGTCGGTATCCATATCGCCCTGTATCCTCCTTTTGATATAAATCTTACCTATTATATACAAAACCACCCACCCTGTCAAGTCCGCCCTTTTCCGCAGAGCACGGAGCTGACTGGACAGCAAAAGGGCTTCCCTGTGGGAAGCCCTTTTGAATGCGCGTGTGCGCTACAGCGCCCGCAAAAACTCAGGCTTCAGGTCCCGGCGACCGTCCAGCGCCGCGGCGATCTGCGCCAGCAGCGCCTTCCGGTCGCCGTTCAGTGTGCCCTTCAGCGTCAGATAGTTGCTGGCATGGTTGGCGCGGAACACGGTTCCTTCGCTGTCCACGTGCTGTAAAAACAGCTCTGTTTCCTTCAGTACCTCCAGGGGGCTGAGCAGCGTAAAGCTGCCCTCCCGCACCCAGGCCTCCAGCGGCGTTCCCGGCTCCACCATCAGCGTCAGCAGACCCAGATAGTCCGGCTTCATTTCGCTGACGGCTCTGGCCGTGTCCGCGGCGTGCTCCCGCCAGTGTGCCACGCTCCCCAGCCCGGAGATGGCCGTCACCGACAGCGCCAGCCCGCACCGCCGGGCCTTCTGCCCCGCCGCCACGATCTCCGCCGCTGTGTGGCCCTTCTGCATCTTCTCCAGCACCGCGTCGCACCCGGACTCCAGCCCCATATACACCATCTGCAGGCCCTTGCTCCGCAGCAGGCGCAGCTCGTCCTCGGATTTGATCTGCAGGCTGGTGGGGGAGGCGTAGCATGTTACCCGCTGGCACTCCGGAAACAGCCCATAGACCAGCCCCAGTATCTCCACCAGGTCGCCGGTCCTCCGCATCAGTGCGTCCCCATCCGCCAGAAAGACCCGTTCCACCCGGCGGTATACCCGCCGCGCCAGCTCAAAGTCCTCCCGTATCTCATCCATGGGCCGCATGGCAAAGTGCTTGTCGTCGTACATATCGCAGAAAGCGCACCTGTTGTGGCTGCACCCGTAGGTCACCTGCACGATCAGGCTGTACGCCTCGCTGGGCGGTCGGTATACCTTTCCCTTATAACGCATGGTCATCACTCCTTTTGCTGTATTATGCCATACTTTGAACGCTTTGAAAAGGGGGCATATTCCAGCCCCGCCCCACATAGGCTGTGACATCTCAACAAACGAGGTGTACTATGGAGCTGAATTACAACCGCGTGGAGCTGCGGGGCGTGGCCGAGGACGCGCCGTTGCTGTCCCATGTGAACCACGGCTGTGCGTTCTACCGCTTTACCCTGTCCGTCCTGCGCCTGTCCGGTCAGGCGGACAAGCTGCCCGTCATCGTCCCCCGGCCGCTTCTGCTGCTGACGCCGGTGTCCCCCGGCGACGGCGTACATATCACCGGCCAGCTGCGTTCCTTCAACAACAAAAGCGGCCAGGGCAGCCGTCTGGTCATCTCCACCTTCGCCCAGACGCTGACCCATGACGCCGGCGAACCGCTGAACCGCATTTTCCTCAGCGGCGTGCTGTGCAAGCAGCCCGCCCTCCGCCGTACGCCCCTTGGCCGCGAGATATGCGACATGATCCTGGCGGTGAACCGCCGCTACGGCCGCGCCGACTACCTGCCCTGCATCGCCTGGGGCGCCGTGGCTCAGCAGGTGTCCCTGCTGCACACCGGCGCCCGGCTCACCGCCGAGGGGCGGGTCCAGAGTCGTGTCTACTCCAAAACGGAGAACGGCGTCACCACCGACCGCACTGCCTACGAGGTGTCCATCATGCGTCCGGCGGACCGGACGGAATTCTCGGAATGACGTGCTTCCTCCGTCCATTCCCGCCCATTCTGTGGCGCTGTCCGCGCCGAAAAACCGGCATTCTCCCTGTTGCGCCCCGGCTGGTATTATGGTAAAATTCCTGTAAAGAAGTATGTTACAAGGAGAGCCTCCATGCGCCATTCCAGCCATCTGCATCTGCATTTCCACACCCACCACCGCGCCGCCCGTTATGACGTGGACATGACCAAGGGCAGCATCACAAAGCATCTGATCAACTTTGCCCTGCCCCTGATGGTGGGCAATCTTTTTCAGCAGCTCTACAACATGGTGGATACCTGGGTGGTGGGCAACTACGTCAGCAACGAGGCCTTTTCCGCCGTGGGTACCGTCACCCCTATTATCAACACGCTTATCGGCTTTTTCCTGGGATTGTCCAGCGGTGCCGGTGTGGTCATCAGCCAGTATTACGGTGCCGGCCGCGAGGATAAGGTCCGCCAGGCGGTCCACACTTCCCTGGTGCTGACGCTGCTGATGGGCGCGGTCTTCACCGCCGCCGGCATCGCCATGACGCCCCTGATGCTCCGCCTGATGAAGACCCCCGCCGAGGTGGCACCGGAGCAGACCACCTACCTGACCATCTACTTCGCCGGCGTCATGGGACTGCTGCTCTACAACATGGGCTCCGGTATCCTTCGCGCCGTGGGCGATTCCCGCCGCCCCTTCTACTTCCTGCTGGTGTCCGCCGTGCTGAACACCGGGCTGGACTTGCTCTTCGTGCTGAAATTCGGCATGGGCGTGGAGGGCGTGGCCTACGCCACCATCATCGCTCAGGCGGTGTCCGCCGCGCTGACCATCTGGGTGCTCATGCGCACCGCCGGCTGTATCCGCGTGGAGCTCCGTGCCCTGCGTATGACCTGGTCCGTCCTCCGTCAGATCGTGTCCGTGGGTATACCCGCCGCCCTGCAAATGGCCATCACCGCTTTCTCCAACGTGTTCGTCCAGGGCTATATCAACTATTTCGGCCCGGATTGTATGTCCGGCTGGACGGCCTATACCAAGGTGGACCAGCTGGTGATCCTGCCGGTCCAGTCCATCGCCATGGCCGGCACCACCTTCGTGGGCCAGAACCTGGGCGTGGGCGACACGGCCCGGGCCAAGAAGGGCGTCCGCACGGCGCTGTACCTGTCCTTCGCCGTCACGGCGGTGCTGTTGGTGCCGGTACTGCTGTTGGCCCCGGACCTGACGGCGTTCTTCAACAGCAAGGCCGAGGTGGTGTCCTATGGCGCGTTGCTGCTGCGGCTGCTGTCGCCCTTCTATTTCTTCTTCTGCATCAACCAGATCTACTCCGCCGCCCTCCGCGGCGCGGGCAACAGCCAGGTGCCCATGTGGATCATGCTGGGCTCCTTCGTGGTCTTCCGCCAGATATACCTCTACATCGTGGCCAACTATGTCTCCAACGAGATCATCCCCATCGCCATGAGCTACCCCGCCGGCTGGTTCGTGTGCAGCGTGGCCACGCTCATCTGCTACCGTTTCTGTAAATTCGACAGCCATCGGCTGGTGGAGGACGTGTGATGGACAAGTGTGAGACCTGCGTGTGGTACGTCTATGACGAGGACTACGACGATTATATCTGTGACATGGATCTGGACGAGGACGAGCTGGCCCGTTTCCTGGCCGCCGATACCCGATCCTGTCCCTATTGGCGTCCCGGCGACGACTATATCACCGCGCGAAAGCAATAAAACACACCCCCAGGCGGTCCTGCCTGGGGATGCGTGCCTGTTCCGCCGAAAAAAACACCACCCATTGGGTGGTGTTTCCTGTTTTCTGCGGTGCCTCGTCAGGCCTTACGCTTGCGGCGGCGCAGCAGCGCCGCGGTGCCGGTGTAGCTTATCAGCGCCGTTACCGCGTAGGGTAGCAGCCCCGTGTCCACCAGCGTCTTTCTGCCAGCGGAATGTAGTAAGCTTTGCGTTCGAGCCTTCACTGACGTTGGGCGAGCTGCTGTAGTTTCAAGTCTGCCCGCTGGGAAGCTTCGACCAGTCCGGCGTATAGGTGTGCTTGCCGGTGTCCGCATACGGCAGCGTAAGCGCGACGGTGTCAAGACTGTCGCGCCAATTCTGAAGCGTGAAGATTTGACTGCGGCAGCGTGGACGGCATCTTCGGAAGCAAGACAAAGGCTGCCGTGCTGGCGTTCCAGAAGGCCAACGGTCTGGGTGTGGACGGTATCGTCGGCCCCCTGACGTGGGCAAAGCTGGGCTAAACGACACGGACGGACGAATTGTCTGCATAGAATAGAACCAATACCGCACGAGGGGGACGGGTTTCCGCCCCCTCCTTTTCAACGGTTTCAACGGGCAGTGCGCTCCGCATAAGGCTAAAAACAAGGCTAAAGCCGGCTTTCGGGCATGAAAAAACTCCCGAAACACAGGTGTTTCGGGAGTTTTGGTTGGAGGTGACACCCGGATTTGAACCGGGGAATGAGGGTTTTGCAGACCCTTGCCTTACCACTTGGCTATGTCACCGTGTCAGCGAAAATCATTATACTATATACCGCCGGTCCTTGTCAAGAGTGAAATGCCCGTTGAAAGGGGATTTCTTTCATTACTTTTTGTGTTACTTCACGGTCGTCTTTGCTGCAGCCTCAGAAAAAACTGCAAAAAGAAATAGAACAAATGTTGCAATGCGCGAAAGGGTGTGATATAATAGAGCCGGAAGAACAGCGGACGCGGCGCACATACAAAAAACGGACCTGCGCCGACACGGGGCGCGTGAAAGGGGCATGGCTATGGCGAAGATGACCAGAATGCAGCAGAAGATCTACGACTACATCGCCCAGGCACTGCGGGAGCAGGGGTATCCCCCCTCGGTGCGGGAGATCGGCGAGGCGGTGGGACTGAAATCGCCGTCCACGGTGCATTTCCACCTGAAGCATATGGAGGAGCTGGGCGTGCTGACCAAGGGGGCCGGCAAGGGCCGGGCCCTGACGCTGGCGCAGTCCATGCAGGGGGAAATGCCTGACGGCGCGCCCGTGCAGGAGGAGGCGGCACCGGCGGCGGACCGCATCCCCGTGGTGGGCAGCGTGGCCGCGGGCAGCCCCATATTGGCGGAGGAGTGCATTGAGGACTATCTGACCTTCGACACCGGCGGACGCGAGGGGGAGTACTTTGCCCTGCGGGTGCGGGGCGAGTCCATGCTGAACGCGGGCATCCTGCCGGACGACCTGGTGGTGGTGCACCGCCAGCCCACGGCACACAACGGCGAGATCGTGGTGGCGCTGCTGGGGGACGAGGCCACGGTGAAGCGGCTGAGCCGCCGGAACGGCGAGGTGTGGCTGCTGCCGGAGAACGAGAACTACCGGCCCATCGACGGCCGCGAGGCCACGCTGCTGGGCAAGGTCACCGCCGTGGTGCGGGAGTATAACTGAACACAAAAAGAGACGGCACTGCTGTCTCTTTTGGGCGTCAGGGGGTGTTTTGCACGATTTCCATTACCGGAAATGGCAAAAAAACGGAAATTTTCCACAAAAAGGCTGGACAAACGGTGTGACTGTGCTATAATCTGACTATCCGCAGAGGTACCTCTGCATTTGCGTTTTAACCTCCATTAAAACGAGTGTGTCTGCGGAAATCTAAAACAAATGGGGTTTGAGACATGAAGAAATTGTTGGCAACCATTCTGGCGCTGATGATGGCGCTGGGCGTCACCACGATGGCGTGGGCGGAGGAAGACTGGACAGGCTCCGGTACGGAGGCTGACCCGTATGTGATCACGACCGAGGCGGGGCTGAATAAGCTGGCCACGAACGTGAACAACGGTGAACTGTACAGCGGCAAGTATTTCAAACTGGGCGCGAGCATCACTGTGACGGACTGGACGCCCATCGGACAGAAGGGCAGCGAAACTAATAAGTTTGCCGGTACCTTTGACGGCAACGGCCAGACGGTGACTATCAATGGCATCAAAAGTGATCTCGATCCCGCTTTCGGCGGCTATGCTGGTTTCTTCGGCGCGGTTAAGGACGCGACTATCAAGAACCTGACGGTGGCCGGCACTATCAACGGGTCTGATGTTGCGGGTGTGGTCGCACGATTGGACGGTGCAAGCAAAGTTATCAACTGCATCAATAAAGCGAATGTAACAGGTACCAGCAAGGCAGCGGGTATTACCGTTAAAATTGATGGCGCCAATGTGGTCATTGATGACTGTACGAACGATGGCGAGATTAAATGCAATACAGTAAACGGGGCTGCCGGTATTGTGGTATATGCCCAGGGGGCGAATTTTACCATTAACGGCTGTACGAACAATGGGAAGATCAGTGGCCCATTTGTCGGAGGTGTTGTGTTCAATGTCAGTGACAGCGGCAGTGGTATCGTCAAAAACTGCGTGAATAATGGTTCGGTCCATTCGACAAATGCGGGACAGAATATTATGACCGCAGGTATTGTGTCGGTGAACTCGAAAGGGCATGAACTGAAGATTGTGAATTGCAGCAATACGGGCGTGATTGAGGGTGAGAACTGCTCTGCTATTTGCTACAGTGAGTATACTAATGATGCGTCCGCGCCGAATACCAACAGCGGCGAGATAAAGGCTACCGTGAGCCGGACTATTTCTGAAAGTACGGCTGTACTCAACGGTGATATGAGAATTGGTCTGACGATTCATCCCTATGCAGCGGTCACGATAAACAGCGGGAATTACAGCGGCAGTATTGAAAGTAAGGGCAGTTTGACCGTAGCCGGTGGCACGTTCATCAATGGTGGAAACTTCTACAGCAGTGGTACGCTGGTCATCAACAACGGTACGTTCGCACGAGGCGTTTCTGTGCAGACCGGTACCGCGACCATCAATGATGGAGATTTCAAAACGGATGTGAGTTGCGCCGGTGATGGCAAATTGACCATCAATGGCGGTAAGTTTGACGGTGAGATACACGCCGACGGTAAAAGTACAGTGAACATCAACGGCGGTGAGTTTACTTTCAATACGGATACCAACGAAGTGATCGACATCAGAACTGCGACGGCCAAGGTGACGATCTCCAATGGTGTGTTTGCGCAGGAGAACGCAAACCGTTTCTGCCCCAACAATAAGGACAGACTGACTGTTACCGGAGGTACGTTCGTGTCTGATGCCATGGTGACGGCGTTGATGGGTGAGACTATCAATGCGCCGCAGGCTACCGTGGTCGATGGGAACAAGACCATGATCGCGGTGGGCAGCGCGGCGATCGCGTCCGCGGCCAACAGTGGCAAGAAGGTGACTGTAACCAAGGGCGGCGAGATCACCGGCATTAACGCGAATGTCAAGATCACCGTTGCCGATGGTGTGGGTGATGTGACGGTCAACGGGAAAAAGGTGTCGTCCGGCGAGTACACCGTACCGGAGGAGCAGAAGCCGTCCAACAACTACTACTATTATTCTCCCTCCACCACTACTACCGATACCACCAAGGGTTCTCCCAAGACGTTTGACGCGGGTATCGGCGTGTACGCCGTGACGGCGGTGCTGTCCGTGACCGGCATGGCGTGGACCGCTAAAAAGCGCGAGGACTGAGTTTCTCCCGCGGCGGTCCTACCCCGCCGACGCATGAGAATAAAGAAGAAAGACCGGCGAGAGCCGGTCTTTCTTTTTTGGAGGGTGAGCTGGGGGCTGTCAGATGACGTGGTATTCCTTCAGGAGCTTTTCGATATCGGTGTTTTCGATCTTACTGAGGGCTTTCTTGACGGCCAGCTTTTCCATCAGGCCCAGCTCCATGTCGGTGGCCTTCTTGCCGTCCCGCAGCTTCACGGTGGCGTTCAGCAGGTCGCGGACGTCATAGACGCTGCCCCAGACCTCGGGCACGCCGCGGTCCACGTTCAGCAGGGTGTAGACGGCCTCCATGCCGGTGCGCATGGAATACTCGGTGGTGAAGATGGTGTCGCGGGGCGTCTCGGCAAACTGACCGAGGAAGGCGAAGTTCACGCTGCCGTCGGGCACCACATTGGGCCGGTCGCCGTAGGCGCGGGGCATGAAGAACGCATCGATATAGGGCATCATCACGGGTACGGTGTTGGCGCTGTTGGACGCCAGATCCTCGATCTGATCCTCGGGCACGCCGATGTGGTACAGCCACTCCATGCAGATCTCCTTGCCGGTGCACGCCCGCATGGGCTTTTTCACATAGTCGCCGGGCTTGTCGGTGAACAGGGAGTACAACCACACCAGGCAGTGGTCCTTGGGCTGGTCGCGGAACTGGGGCTGGCGGTTGATGGTCCAGCTCATGAGCCAGCTGGAGTCCTTGACGGTGACGATGCCGCCGGTGACCACATGGCCGGTGAAGGGGTCGCGCTTGCAGATGTTCTTGATATAGGGGATGATCTTCTGGTCCAAAGTCTCCACGGTGGCGCTCATCCAGTTGGTCTGCTCGGGGTCATGGCAGAACTTGTCGGGATGGCCAAAGGCAGGGTCCTGTGCGGCGATCTTGCGCCACATATCCCAGCCGCCGCCGGGCTTCAGCTCGGTGTTGTAGGCGGCGGGCTTATCCTGACTGCCCATGGAGGAGTTCTCCACGCAGCCGCCGTTGGTGATGAACACCAGATCGTTCTCCGTCAGGTCGATGGCGCCGGGCTCGTTGTTCTCGATGACATCGATGCGCTTGGCCAGCTTGTGGGCGGGATCGGAGCAGTCGAACTCCACGTTGGTGACCTGCACGCCGTAATGGAACCGGACGTTGTGGCTCTCCAGATACTTCACCATGGGCAGGATCATGGACTCATACTGGTTGTACTTGGTGAAGCGCAGGGCGGTGAAGTCGGGCAGGCCGCCGATGTGGTGGATATAGCGCTGGATATACAGCTTCATCTCCAGCGCACTGTGCCAGTTCTCAAAGGCGAACATGGTGCGCCAGTACAGCCAGAAGTTGGAGTTCAGCACTTCGTCATCGAAGAAGTCGGTGATCTTCTTGTCCTGCAGGTCCTCGTTGGGGGTGAAGAACAGCTTCATGATCTCCATGGCGCCCTTGTCGGAGATGTCGAACTTGCCGTCGGTATGGGCGTCCTGACCGCGGTCAACGGTGGCGCGGCACAGGGAATAGTTGGGGTCCTCCTTGTTGAGCCAGTAGTACTCGTCCAGAACGCTGACACCCTCCGTTTCGATGGAGGGGATGGAACGGAACAGGTCCCACATGACCTCGAAATGGTTGTCCATCTCGCGGCCGCCGCGCATGACGTAGCCCAGGTTCTCGAACTTATAGCCGTCGCAGGCGCCGCCGGGCAGGCTGCCCTTTTCCAGAATGTGGATGTGCTCGCCCTTCATCTGGCCGTCGCGGACCAGATAGCAGGCGGCGGTCAGGGCAGCCAGACCGCTGCCAACGATATAGGCGGATTTGTTGTCCACGCCCTCGGGCTTTTTGGGACGGGCAAAGGCTTCATAGTTACCGCTGGAATAATACATAAATAAACTCCTTTCAAGTATCCACTGTATGTTTTCCTTTGATGATGAAAGCATACATCTGAATGAATATTTGTTCAATAAGCAGAAAAACCCCGGTGATAAATTTTTTATCACCGGGGCGGCAGGTGTTCAGTTTTTTATCATTTGGCCTCGTTTGATAAGGGCTTGTCGGTACGCAGACGCGCCAGCGCGGCGTCGACGCTGCCGTGGATGACCTGGTCCAGCCGTTCCACGATCAGATGGGGATCGCCCTTCATGTCGGATCTGATCCAGTCCAGCATCAGGCCTACGAACATATACTTGTACAGCGTGGCGATGAAGGCCTTATCCTCCGGCCGGACGGACATTCCCCGGGCCTGCTCCTCCACCACGCCCTCCAGCAGGTCGTAGGTCAGCTTGTAGAGATAGTTCTCCACCTGCTCCCGGCTGACAGAGCGATAGACGTTCAGAATGAAGGGCTTATTCTCCTGCACGGCCTCGAAGATCTGCAGAAGGCCCTGCTGCCACGTCTCGTAGGTCTTTTTGCCCGCCAGAGCGCGGCTGGCGTCCTCCTGACAGCTCCATTCCACCAGATCATAGATGTCCTTGAAGTGATAGTAAAACGTCATGCGGTTGATACCGCAGTCATCGGTGATGTCGCTGACGGTGATCTTATGCAGGGGCTTTTCCAGCAGCAGCTTTTTCAGCGACGCCTCCAGCGCCCGCTTGGTGACTTGTGACATGGCATACGCTCCTTTTATGCGTCCAGCCGGACGGACCAGCCGCCCAGGGGGGAGAGGGGGGCCGTCTCCGTGGGGGACAGACCCTGCACCACGCCCTCGGTGGTGACAACGGATACGGACTTAAAGCAGATGGGGGCGAAGGGGGCGGTGTCCAGCAGCTGCTGCCACAGGGCCACCAGGTTCGCGTCAGCGCCATTGGATCGATAGGCCTGCAGCAGCCGGTCGGTAGTCTCATCGGACCAGCCGCCGTAGTTGAGGCTACCCTCGGTGGACAACAGGGCCGTCAGGTCCCAGTCGGCGGTCAGGCGGCATTCACCGTAATAGAGATCAAAGTCACCGCTTTCCAGCCGGGTGAGGAACGTGTCCCAGGGGACAGCCTCCACGGTGACGGTCAGGCGTGCGGTATTGAGGTACATGGCGATCTCCTGGGCGGCGGAGACCTTGAAGCTGCTCTCCTCATTGACCAGAAGCGTCAGCGTCAGGGGTGTCTCATCCTCCGCCTGTTCGCCAAGGGCGGCGTTCAGCAGGCGGTTATAGGCCGCGGTGTCGTAAGGCGTTTCCAGCGCGGTATCGTAGCCTGCGTAGGCGGGGGAGGCAGGCAGCTGGGCCGCCGTGCCCTGCCCCAGCAGGCAGGAGGACACCAGCGTTTCGCGGTCGATGCCGGCGCTGAGGGCCCGGCGCAGGGCTGGGTCGGACAGGGACTCCCGCCGGGTGTTCATGCCCAGGAACTGCATAACGGGGGTGGCCGCTTCAGCGTAGTCGCCGGCGCCGGAGACACCGGTGCTGTTGCTGCCGGTGAGATCCAGCGTCAGCAGCTGCACCTCACGGGAAGTGAAGGCGTACAGGGCGGAGTCCTT
>ULQM01007635.1_pt1 | contig 14085 bp, 10 predicted proteins | sample 1954451 | NCBI WGS metagenome assembly ULQM01 (sample SAMEA4835655, study PRJEB28245) | human gut metagenome | biome: gut microbiome; material: fecal sample | place: Denmark | collected 2008 | reverse complement strand
TTGGGATGACTGTCTTTTATCAATTTCAAATCACGGGAAACAACAAGGGTCTATATGCCACGATGAGAGGTGGGCGTATAGAGAAACGACAGACAATACCCTCTTGCCCCGTATAATGGTACATTCGTAATGCCATCCTGTTCCCGATAGTCGCTCATAGAAAAACGCAAGCCTTTCATGCCGGGATATTTGGCTATAGTCGCTTTCAAAGACTTTGACTGTAGATTCTCCTCTGCCTTCACTTCTACCGGTATGACCTGCATTCCTGCCTGAATAACAAAATCAAGTTCCAACTGGCTGTTTTCCTTACTATAATAATATATAGGAATCTGGCGCAACGATTCCAGCTGACAACAAACGAAGTTTTCCGTAAAATCACCCTTCCCAGTATTGTCATTACTATGCAAAAGAAGTAAGGCTGGTGGAGTTTTACTCATAGCCCCCAGCAGTCCACAATCCAAAAGATACAATTTGAAGGCACTGATATCCTCATGAATCTTCAGAGGAAGCCCCAAAGTCTTCACCCTACTGATTTTATATACCAGTCCTGCATCTATGAGCCATTGGATAGCCAACTCATAATCCTTGGCTCTTGCACCTTGTTTTACTACACCATAGATAAATTTTTTATTCTCTTTGGCAAGTTGGGAAGGGATAGAATTCCATACCTGGTTGATTCTTACCACCTGCTCTTTTGGCGCATGCTTGGAAATGTCTTTTTCGTAGGCCCGAATAATTTCTTCCTGCACTTCTCTTACGGCATTTGCATCATTGGTCTCTATGAACTTATTTACAGCTTCGGGCATTCCGCCAACAAGATAATATTCACGAAGATGCTGAATATAGAGGGTTCTGAGCGATTTTACTACATCCCACATTCCATGCTGTAACAAATCCATACGCTGTTTGAAACCACGTGCCCACAGAAACTCCTCAAATGTCATTGGATACATTTCCAAGGTATTAACCTTTCCTACTGGATAGGATTCTCCCTGATGAAGAGCCAAGCCGAGAAGGGAACCGGCTACTGCCACATGATATTCCCGTGCATTTTCACAGAAATACTTCAACGAGGCAAGTCCACGATGCAACTCCTGTATTTCATCCATGATGATGAGGGTCTTGCCGGCTTCTATATTAACACCAGTAATGGCTCCGATGGTGAGAAGGATGCGATCTATATTATAGTCTGAAGCAAACAAATCCTTAGCCATGGCATTATTGTCACAGTTAATGTAGGCCACATTTTCAAACTCCCGTTGCCCAAATTCCTTCAAGATATAAGTTTTGCCAACCTGTCTTGCTCCTAACAGAATAAGAGGTTTCCTATCCTTTCTGTTTTTCCAAGCAATGAGGTCTTGCATGATAAATCTTTCCATATATTGTTTTTTTGCTGCAAATATACTGAAAATTAGCGAGAAAGCAAAATATGTCACATTTTTATGAGGGACTTTTTGAAAGATTAACACACTTTTATGAGGGACTTTTCTGTCTATTCATACACTTTTATGAGGGACTTTCTGCAACGTCCTTCTTGCGTGTAAACATCTCGAGGGTCGATTACAGAAGACTATGTGGAGTCAAATTGCTCCATGACCTGAAAATATAGATTTAATTTTGTCAACCTATCAAAAAGAGATGATTGAAACTGACTCTTATTTATATACAGCTAATAACGATAGAGATTATGCTGGTAGTGATGAACATAACAGGAGTATAAGTTGCCCAGCAAACATATTCACCCGCACTTCATGGGAAACGGCAAGGGTTTATATGCCACGATGAAAAGGTGGCGTATCTGACTTTTGAAGGGCGAAAAGAGGCAAAAAAGATAGTAAAAACAACTTTTTTGCAGAAAAAATGAAAAAAGTTGGCTAAAAGTTTGGTGGAAACAAAAAATGTTAGTACCTTTGCAACCGCTTACGAAAAGTAAGGGCGTTTAGCTCAGCTGGTTTAGAGCATCTGCCTTACAAGCAGAGGGTCGGCGGTTCGAATCCGTCAACGCCCACAAATGAAGGTCTTGCAACATAAAAGTTGCAAGACTTTTTTTCTTTTTAAGCTAATTTATCATTATTTGTTCGGCTTTTTCATTGATTTTTTTTACCTTTGCACCCTATAAATAATACGTATTGGTTATGAATTTAGATTTACTTACAGCTATTTCCCCTATAGATGGACGTTACAGGGGAAAGACAGAGCCACTCGCAAACTATTTTTCCGAGTATGCGCTCATACGATATCGTGTTCGTGTAGAGATTGAGTATTTTATCACTTTGTGTGAGTTGCCTTTGCCGCAGCTTGCTTCATTCGATTCTGCTTTGTTTGCTCGTTTGCGTGAGATATATCAGAACTTTGATGAGAATGATGCGCAGCGTGTCAAGGATATCGAGAAGGTTACCAACCACGATGTCAAGGCTGTAGAGTATTTTATCAAGGAAGAGTTTGATAAGATTGGCGGATTGGATGCTTACAAGGAGTTTATCCATTTCGGTTTGACCTCTCAGGACATCAACAATACCAGTGTGCCTCTTTCTGTGAAGGAAGCACTTCAGGATGTTTTCTATCCACAGGTAGAGGAGTTGATAGCTCAGTTGCAGACCTATGCCGATGAGTGGAAGGATGTACCAATGCTTGCCAAGACTCATGGTCAGCCAGCCTCTCCAACCCGTTTGGGCAAGGAGATTATGGTGTATGTCTATCGTCTTACCGAGCAGCTCAACAGTTTGAAGGCATGCAAGGTGACTGCCAAGTTTGGTGGTGCTACCGGCAATTACAATGCTCACCATGTGGCTTATCCTCAGTACGACTGGCGTGCTTTCGGCAATAAGTTTGTCAGCGAGAAGCTGGGCTTGGAGCGTGAGCAGTACACCACACAGATCAGCAATTACGACTATTTGGGTGCCATCTTCGATGCCGTTCGTCGTATCAACACCATTATTATCGACCTCGACCGCGACTTCTGGATGTATATCTCTATGGATTACTTCAAGCAGAAGATCAAGGCTGGCGAGGTAGGCTCAAGTGCCATGCCTCACAAGGTGAATCCTATAGACTATGAGAACAGCGAGGGCAACCTGGGCATAGCCAATGCCATACTCCAGTTCCTGGCACAGAAGCTTCCTGTAAGCCGTCTGCAGCGCGACCTCACCGACAGTACCGTATTGCGTAACATCGGTGTACCTATCGGTCACAGTGTGATTGCCATTCAGAGCACTTTGAAGGGACTTCGCAAGCTCATTCTTCATGAAGAGAAGTTGCAGGAAGACCTCGACAACACCTGGGCAGTAGTGGCAGAAGCCATTCAGACCATCTTGCGTCGCGAGGCTTACCCACATCCTTATGAGGCATTGAAGGCGCTTACCCGCACCAACAAGCACATGACCGAGGAGACCATTCATGAGTTTATCCAGGACTTGAATGTGAGCGACAGTGTGAAGGCAGAACTGATGGCTATTACCCCCAGCAACTATACAGGAATCTAACAGATATTAATCTTCAATTCCCAATCGCTACCTATCGAAGTATTTATCATATACCATATATATATAAAGAACTAAAAGAATTATTTTTAAAAAAAGTTATTAACCCAGCCGTGAGGCTTTTAAGAAAGAAAAAGGAAAATGGATTCAGAATTTGACAACAAACCTCAGAGCGAATCGACTGCGAATGAAGGTGCCCGTGAGGGTTATACCCCAGCAGGCGGTTATCAGAAAAATTATCGCAGTAACGGACGCCCACAGCGTCCTCGTATCAACTCGCAGCGTGCTTACAGCAGCGATCGCAGCAATGAAGGTGGATTCCGCCCAGAAGGTTTCGGAATGGCTCTTCAGCAGAATAATGGTGAGCATCGCCAAGGTGGTTATCAGCAGCGTGGTGGTTATCAGCCTCGTCAGCAGGGCGGTTATGGTCGTCCTCAGGGTGGTGGCTACAACAGCAACCGTGGCGGATATCAGAATCGTCCACAGGGTGGTTATCGTCCTCGTTTCAACAACAATGATGAAGAGGGTGGCTATCAGCCTCGTCAGCAGGGCGGTTATGGTCGTCCACAGAGTGGTGGCTACAACAACAACCGTGGCGGTTATCAGTCTCGTCAGCAGGGCGGTTATGGTCGTCCACAGGGCGGTGGCTACAACAACCGTGGCGGTTATGGTCGTCCACAGGGCGGTGGCTACAACAACCGTGGTGGATATGGTCGTCCACACACACCAGGCTACGATCCCAATGCAAAATATAATCTCAAGAAGCGTATTGAATATAAGGAGGAGAACATCGATCCTAACGAGCCATTGCGCTTGAACAAGTTCCTCGCCAATGCCGGTATCTGCTCACGTCGTGAGGCTGATGAGTTTATCCAGGCAGGTGTGGTTACTGTCAATGGTGAGGTAGTAACCGAGTTGGGAACCAAGATTCTGCGTACCGACGAAGTGAAGTTCCACGATGCTCCTGTCAGCTTGGAGAAGAAGGTTTACGTGCTTCTCAACAAGCCAAAGGACTATGTGACAACAAGCGACGATCCTCAGCAGCGCAAGACAGTGATGGACCTCGTGAAGGATGTTTGTCCAGAGCGTATTTATCCAGTAGGCCGTCTTGACCGCAACACCACAGGTGTGCTTCTTTTGACCAACGATGGCGATCTGGCCAGCAAGCTTACCCATCCTAAGTTCTTGAAGAAGAAGGTTTATCACGTACATCTCGACCGCAACGTGACAGCTCACGACCTGCAGCAGATTCGTGACGGTATCACTCTTGAGGATGGCGAGATCAAGGCAGATGCAGTAGAGTATGCTGATGACAACGACAAGGCACAGGTAGGTATCGAGATCCATAGTGGCAAGAACCGTATCGTTCGTCGTATTTTCGAGAGCCTTGGCTATCGAGTCACCAAGCTCGACCGTGTACAGTTTGCCGGTCTGACTAAGAAGAACCTCCGTCGTGGCGACTGGCGCTTCCTGACAGAGAAGGAAGTTGACATGCTCCGCATGGGTGCTTTTGAATAAGAAACAATAATATGAAGTTAAGGAGTTAAGGAGTTGACTCCTTAGCTCCTTAACTTCTTTAACTCCTTGAAGCATAATATTAACAATGGAAACAGTAAAAAGAACTAAAGTTGTAGACTTGCTCAAGAGCACAGCCTATGGCTCAATCGTGAATGTAAAGGGATGGGTGCGTACCCATCGTAGTAGCAAAGCAGTCGATTTTATCGCTCTTAACGATGGTTCTACTATTAATAATATTCAGATAGTAGTCGACCCATCCAAGGTCGATGAGAATCAGCTCCGTCAGATTACCACTGGCGCCTGCATCAGTGCAGTAGGTACTTTGGTTGAAAGTCAGGGTGCCGGACAGAGTGTTGAAATCCAGTGCGAAAGCATTGAGATTTACGGTCTCTGCGGCAACGATTATCCTATGCAGAAGAAGGGTCAGAGCTTTGAGTACATGCGTCAGTATGCTCATCTGCGCCTCCGTACCAACACCTTTGGTGCCGTGATGCGTATTCGTCATAACATGGCGATGGCTATCCATACCTACTTCCATGAGCATGGCTACTTCTACTTCAATACACCTCTCATCACAGCCAGCGACTGCGAGGGTGCAGGTCAGATGTTCCAGGTAACTACCAAGAACCTCTACAACCTGAAGAAGACAGAGGATGGCAAGATAGACTACTCTGATGATTTCTTCGGCAAGCAGACTTCATTGACCGTTTCAGGTCAGTTGGAGGGCGAGTTGGGTGCCACAGCCCTTGGTGCTATTTATACATTCGGTCCAACTTTCCGTGCAGAGAACAGTAATACTCCCCGCCACCTGGCAGAGTTCTGGATGGTAGAGCCTGAGGTGGCATTCCTGGACATGGCTGGTTTGATGGAACTGGAGGAAGATTTCATCAAGTACTGCATCCGCTGGGCACTCGACAACTGCAAGGACGATCTTGCATTCCTGAACAAGATGATCGACAAGGGTCTGATTGCCCGATTGGAAAGTGTGCTGAACTCCGAATTCGTTCATCTGCCCTATACTGAAGGTATCCGCATCTTGCAGGAGGCTATTGCCAATGGCAAGAAGTTTGAGTTCCCATGTGAGTGGGGCGACGACTTGGCTTCAGAGCACGAGCGTTTCTTGGTAGAGGAGCACTTCAAGAAGCCTGTCATCATGACCAACTATCCTAAGGCCATCAAGGCTTTCTATATGAAGATAGACGAGGAGGAGAGTGGCTTCGGTGGCAAGAGCGGCCAGACCGTTCAGGGTACCGATGTGCTTTTCCCACAGATAGGCGAGATCATCGGTGGTTCTGTCCGTGAGGAGAGCTATGACAAGCTGATGGGCGAGATCAAGGACCGCAACATCCCAATGAAGGATATGGAGTGGTATCTCGACACCCGTAAGTATGGTTCATGTCCTCATGCTGGTTTCGGTCTCGGTTTCGAGCGCCTGATTCTCTTTGTTACAGGTATGCAGAACATCCGTGACGTGATTCCTTTCCCACGTACTCCTAAGAACGCAGAGTTCTAAGTGGTTTAAGTACGGGCTAAGAGCTTCTGCCCCTTCAGGGCGTGTGGGGTAAAACTTGCGAAACTTGAATAATATATAAAATGCCCTTCCTTTGTTTTATACTTCGGGGGGCATTTAATTCATAACACCAATCTGATGACAATAAAACCTGTATTTATTTATCTGTGTTTTCTGAGCGTATTGTCTGCTGCGGCTCAAGGCGTGGACGACAATGTGCATATAGTAAACTGTGTGGATCGTTATAAATTTAAGGTGAATTCCGATGGTATTCCTGTCATCTCGAATACGACGGATTTGGAATATAGCGTGACAAAATATGCTGCACTTGTTCAGCCGAATGTCTACTATGGAGATTTTATCCGTTTGGACAAAGCTTCCTCCAAGGGCACGGCACAATATAAGTCAGCTACACCTGAGAATATCTTCTTTGATGACACCAAGGTCTGTTATTTCAATTATCGGATACCCAAGGTGGGTAAGACTTTGAAGGCCTCTTTTGCACGAACCTTTACCGATGCTGTTTATTTCACAAGAATCTCTTTTCCCGAAGACTACTATGTAGAGAACAAAACCGTCCAGGTGGTTATACCGAAGGCTTTATCTCAATATCATCTCAAGGAGTGTAATCTTCCTGCCGATGTGGTCAAGACAGCTGTGGCCGATGAGGCTGGCGACTCCGTGTTTACCTATGTCATGCACGGCTTGTCTGTGCCAGTTTCCGAGGAGGGAGCTCCAGCCTGGGGCTATACTGTTCCTCATTTGCTCGTAATAGGTTCGTTCAAGGATGAACAGGATATGTTCGCTTGGTCTAAGAAAATGGCAGATGTCGACTGTACGATTCCCAACCAAGCGGAAATCCTTGCAGAGATAGCCCAAGGAGCAAAGAGTGACAAGGAGAAAATTGCCAACACCTTTGCCTGGGTGCAAAGCCACATACGCTATTTGGCATACGAGGCCGGCGTTTCTGCCCATCAGCCAGCCACTCCTGCCGAAACGATCCGTAAGCGATATGGTGACTGTAAGGCTATGTCGCTCTTGCTGAAAACCTTGTTGAAGGCTCAGGGTTTTGATGCGCGACAGACAGATATCGGAACAGATGACATTCCTTATACATCGCATGAAGTACCCACCATTTCCTCTGTCAATCATGCGATATGCACGGTGTTCTATCAGGGTAAGCCCTATTATCTTGATGCCACCAATTCTTACATACCCTTAGGGTATATTCCTACAAATATTCAGGGACGACAGGCTTTGGTGGAAGAAGGAGAAGGATGCCGGGTCTATACGTTGCCCACATTGCCTCAGGAAGCTTGTTCCTCATCTGTGGAATACGATTGTGCACTTTCCGTAGAGAAGGATGGCAATTATGCCATGAAGGGCACTCTGAATTCTTCTTGGAAAGGAGATATGAAAGCCATGGTCTTGTCGGCATACGACGCAGCTGCGCAAGATGACAGACAGCAATTTCTGTCTCGTTTGTTGGGAATGGACGGCAATAAGGACGAAATGAGGGATGTGGTGCTCAAAGGTAGTAGGCCCCAAGACGAACAGCTCGCCATCTCTTCCTCTTTTTATAAAGGAAACGTGGGAGTGTCGGCAGACCAATACCTCTACGTGGATATGAATCAGGACAAAGATGTGTGGTTGGAGAAAGTAGATACTACCAAGCGGGTTTCCGACTATATGATAGGTATGAAACTGAAGAATGTGCGCAAGGTCAGTCTCTCTGTACCAAAAGGAATGCGTGTGCAGGAACTCCCTGCTCCTTTTGCGTCGCATACCCATTGGGCTGACTTGTCTTGTACGTTTTCCAAACAAGGCAATCGTGTCGTCATGAAAAAGGAGTATGTCATCAAGAACAGGCGAGTAGCCTTGAAGGATATTCCGGCATGGAACAAAATGGTTTCCGAATGGAATGATGCCTGCAACGAGCAAGTGGTTTTGCAAACTAAATAAGCAATGTTATACATTTTAAAGGTTGAACTATGAAACATGTGAGAATGATGGGAGTTGCTTTCTTCCTTTTGGCAATGCAACTCGTATGTTTGCCTGTTAAGGCTGACGACAAGGCTGATTACCTCAAGTTGGCTCAGAAAGTGCGTCAAGAAGTGTGGGACAATACTCCTGCTGACTTCAAGAAACGCACAGTGCCAGCGAAGTACAAGAACGAATCGGCTGTTATCCTCTCTTATTACCGGGAGTTGAGTACCGATTATTACCGTAAGGCAACAACGGAATTGTTTGTTAACCTCCGTCTGACACGTCAGATAGACTGCGAAGACATGGAGCGTATGCTGATACAACTCAACGACAAGAAAGCCTTGAAGGATTATTCTGAGTTTTCTTTCCGCACGAAATCAAAAAAGTGGGTAGGGGCATATCACAATAAGACCAATACCGTCCTGGGTATTCGTGTGCTCAAGAAAGATGGCAAGGTGCAAGTGGTCGACTTCGATGACTATGTGGATGTCAAGGAAGGTAAGAAAGGCAAGGACTTGAGCCAGAAGATTGCCGTGCCAGGATTGGAGGTCGGCGACTGTATTGACGTATTTTCTCTCAACCAGATTGACACGCAGGAACAGCGGTTGGATCCTTTTACTTTTTATTTTCGCCAAGACGAGCCGATTCTTTATAGCAGAGTGCATTGCGTGTTAGACCAAAGTTTGTCTACGGTTTATCGCTCGATGAATGGGGCTCCCGAATTTAAGCAGACCACGGACAAGGATAAAAACGCCGTGCTTGATTTGGTGATGGACCAACCTGTCGATGGAGAGCCGTCTGCTTGGTATAACTCTTCCTTGCAGTCTCCTTATGTTTTGATGTACATTACGCCCACTAAGTCGAAGACCATGGTGGTCGAGAAGGCCATGCGTCAGAAAGGTGTTCGAGCTAACCCTGATGTTGCGCCCATCCTACAAGATGACTGGAAGCTGATGAAGTCTTATGTTAGCAAGAACGGCTATTCGGCAGCAGGTCTTTCTGCGCAGAAACGCAGTGTGTATAAGTCGGCCAAGGATGAGTCGATGCCTGCCGACGAGAAAGCAGACCGTATTTATGCTTATGAATATGTTACTGGTGGAACAAGCCAAGAAGCCTTCAACCGTGTGCCCAACTTCTTGCGTAAGTTAGGGGTAGAAGTGGAAATGGGCATCACGACTGCTGTTGGCGAATTGCCTGTCGACAAGCTCATCAACTATAATTCTACCACTTGGTTCTTCCGCCTCAAGGGAACCAACCTGTATTATTTCCCTGGTACCTTTCCTAAGGTGGCATCGGACATCCCTTATAAGTTCCAGGGGCGTAAGGCATATATGCAGGATGTTGATGCGCCATTCGAAATCCCTGTAAGTACAGCTGCCACTAACAAGTCTGTCGTCACCATTAAGGTCAACATCGATGGTACCAAGATGAATATTCACCGCAGCATAGACTATTCTGGCGCACAGAAAGAATACGGACAAATGGTTAGCTCGCCAGATTATTATCTGTATGGTCCCGACCATCTTGCCGCTTTTTGGCGTTATTTGAAGTATGATGAGTCTGATCCTTATAGTGCTTTCTTGAAGAAAGATGCTTCCGTCATGAAGTCTGACTTTGCCGAGTACAAGCAAAAGGAGCAACCCGACCAGTTCAAGGAAGAGATAAAAGGCTATCATGAAACGGAGCCAGTCAAGGTAAATGGTTATGGACTCGATTGTGTGGGCATCCGAAAAGACAGCGCAGACTTCGTTTATCATGTAGATTACGAGATGGAAGGATTGGTGAAACGTGCAGGAAGCAGCATGATGCTGGCTGTGGGAAAGCTGATAGGAGAGCAGATGAAACTGGAAGGCAATGACCGCATCCGCAAGGATCGTATCTGGCGTAAAATGGCATTTGCTGATGAGTGGAATATAGAGGTGGCTTTGCCCAAAGGCTATCAGGCTTCAGCAGAGTCATTGAAGAAACTGAATACCACCGTCAGCAACGATTGTGGCGAGTTCGCGGTGAAGGCAAGTGCCGAGGCTGGCAAGATCATAGTGCATGTAAGCAAGAGTTTCTTGCATCGTGAGGAACCAGTAGCCAACTGGGACAAAGTCTTGAAGTTGGTAGATGCTTGCAGTGCTTTCAATGAGAAACAAGTGGTGATCACCAAGAAGTAATTTGTTTTCGCTGTCACAACACAACTGTGATTTGCCGATTAAAATATACATGGTAAGTGACGCGTAAGGGGCAAAAACACAAAATAAGTAACTATTTATTTTGTGTTTTGCCCTTTTTGCTGTACCTTTGCACTAAAAATAGCAGACAGGCTGACTATTTTTCGTATAACAGAAACAATCGTAATAATATGGGAAAGATAATATTGACGGGTGACCGTCCAACAGGCAAGCTCCACTTGGGGCATTACATCGGCTCGCTTCAGCGCCGAGTACAACTGCAGAATGCAGGCGACTTCGACAAGATGTTCGTGTTTATGGCCGATGTGCAGGCTCTTACTGACAATGCAGACAACCCAGAGAAGATACGTCAGAACATCACCGAAGTGGCTCTCGATTACCTCTCTGCAGGCCTTGATCCACAGAAGTGCACACTCTATATTCAGAGTATGATTCCTGAGCTTGCCGAGCTCACCACCTATTTGATGAACCTCATCAGCGTATCTCGTGTTCAGCGCAACCCAACGGTGAAGACCGAGATCAAGATGCGCAACTTCGAGGCCAACATTCCTCTTGGCTTCTTCTGCTATCCAGTAAGTCAGGCTGCTGACATCACAGCCTTCAAAGCTACAACCGTTCCTGCTGGTGAAGACCAGGAACCAATGCTGGAGGTAACACGTGAGTTGGTGCGTCGTTTCAATCAGATTTACGCTCCTGTGCTTGTAGAGCCGGAGATCATGCTCCCTGAGAATGTGGTTTGCCGTCGTCTTCCAGGTACCGACGGTAAAGAGAAGATGAGTAAGAGTCTTGGCAACTGTATCTATCTGAGCGACGACGAGAAGACGGTATGGAAGAAGGTGAAGAAGATGTCGAACGGTGCTCCACGTATGAGTATGGAAGAACCAGGACATCTGGAGTGCAATGCCGTGTTCACTTATCTCGAGGCATTCTCTACACCCGAGGACTTCGCTGAGTTCTGGCCAGAGTTCCAGAATCTCGACGAACTGAAGGCTCAGTATGTGAAGGGAGGCATCGGTGACGGAACCTGTAAGAAATTCCTCAACAGTGTGCTCAACAAGATGCTTACTCCTATCCGTGCCCGCCGTCATGAGTACGAGCAGGATATTCCTGAGGTGTTCAACATCCTGAAGAAGGGCAGTGAGGATGCCCGTGCCTTTGCAGCCCAGACCATGGATGAGGTTCGCAAAGCCATGCGTATCGACTACTTCAGCGATGCTGCTTACATCGAGGAGCAGGCTGCGAAGTTTAAGATTTAATGAATAGAAAGATATTACATTTAGCGGTACCGTCGATAATCAGCAATATCACGGTACCGCTTTTGGGTTTGGTGGATGTCGCCATTGTCGGTCATATCGGCGATGCGTCTTATATCGGAGCCATCGCTGTGGGCTCGATGCTCTTCAATGTCATCTACTGGTTGTTCGGCTTCCTGCGCATGGGAACCAGCGGAATGACCTCGCAGGCATTGGGAAGACGAGACTTTTCCGAGGTGCAGCGACTCCTGGTGCGCTCTCTGAGTATCGGTGTGGGGATAGGTCTGGTGTTCTTTATCCTTCAGCGATGGATGATAGGATGCGGACTGTGGGCGATGTCACCCGAGGCGGATGTCGTGGAGTTGGCTCGCAGATATTGCCATGTCTGCATCTGGGGTGCTCCCGCTGTGCTTGGACTTTATGGATTCACGGGTTGGTTTATCGGTATGCAGAACACCCGCATCCCGATGGTAGTGTCGCTGACGCAGAATGTGGTGAACATCCTCGCTTCGCTGATGCTTGTCTTCGTCTGCAGGATGACGGTAGAAGGTGTGGCACTCGGAACGGTCATCGCCCAATGGTGGGGACTTCTGATGGCTTGTGTGCTCTATCGCCTCTACTATCGCAGATTGGGCAAGTATGATTATCGTCACCATATCTTTGATTCCGAACCACTGAAACGATTCTTCTCGCTCAACAGGGACATATTTCTCCGTACCGTATGTCTGGTGGCAGTGAATCTTTTCTTTACGGCAGCAGGTTCCCGCGAGAGTACGCTGGTGTTGGCTGTCAACACCTTGCTGATGACGCTTTTCACCATCTTCTCTTATTTTATGGATGGCTTCGCCTATGCGGCAGAGGCATTGAGTGGCAAGTATTATGGAGCTGGAAACAGGGTGGCGTTCCGGGAAGTAGTGAAGAGAACGATGATGTTCGGTGTAGGCGTAGCCGTCGGTTTCACCTTATTATATATAATAGGTGGCGAGAACTTTCTCTCGTTACTCACAAGTGATGAGAAGGTAATAACGGCATCCGGTGCGTATTTCTGGTGGGCAGTGCTGATTCCCTTGTCGGGCATGTCGGCATTCGTCTTTGACGGCATCTTTGTCGGTATCACCCAGTCAAAGTCGATGCTCTGTTCCACCGCCATTGCCTCAGCTTCGTTCTTCGTTCTGTTTTTCGTTCTGCATCCTTTACTGGGCAATCATGCCTTGTGGTTGGCCTTCGTTCTCTACCTTCTGTTACGAGGTGTAGTATTGTTCGTCATTTACCGCGGCCAGCTGCGTTAAGTGGCGGAGTATGTTCTTATAGAATATAATATTAGAAATAACGTACATTATTCTTTAAAAATTGCACACTGAAATATGGTGTGCGCATTTTTCCGCAAAACAACATTAATATAGTTTAAATCTCGGCTGATAATTCTTTTTAGTTAGCTTATTTTATTAATTTCGCACAGCAAATTTAAAAGAACATCAGCAGATAAATGACAGCTCAGGAATATTATCTACAGGGCAATGCCTATCGTAAACAAGGTGATTACAAGCATGCTCTCGATTGCTATATGGAAGCCATAGCCCTTGACCCCGACAGCCCTGCCGTCGTAGCCAAGGAAATGCTCGATAATATCCTCGGCTTTTATTGTAAAGATTATTATAACCCATGACAAAGAATAAAATTTTAGGGGCAATTGTGGTAGATACAGAGCGATGCAAAGGTTGTGCGCTCTGTGTGGAGGCCTGTCCTCACGATGTCATAGCGCTTGCCGAAAAGAAGGTGAATGTGCATGGCTATCGTTACGTAGAACCAGCGCATGCCGAGGCTTGTGTAGGCTGTACCTCGTGTGCCATCGTGTGCCCGGACGGTTGTATCACCGTTTATCGAAAAAAGGAGGAAATCTAACAATGGCAGAGCAAGAAGTAACACTTATGAAAGGCAATGAGGCTATCGCCCATGCCTGTATACGATGTGGAGCAGATGGCTTCTTTGGCTATCCCATCACTCCACAGACAGAAATCATTGAGACCCTTGCGCTCCTCAAGCCTTGGGAGACGACAGGTATGGTTGTGCTCCAGGCAGAGAGTGAGGTAGCCTCTATTAATATGGTGTACGGAGGAGCCGGAGCCGGAAAGCGTGTGCTTACCACTTCGTCGAGTCCA
>ULQM01024955.1_pt1 | contig 14095 bp, 13 predicted proteins | sample 1954451 | NCBI WGS metagenome assembly ULQM01 (sample SAMEA4835655, study PRJEB28245) | human gut metagenome | biome: gut microbiome; material: fecal sample | place: Denmark | collected 2008 | reverse complement strand
CCGGCGTGCGCACCCCCATGCCCATTGACCAGATGGCTGAGAAGTTCCCCGAGGCCTATGCCCAGTTCGTGAAGGTCTGCAATATCCTGGAGGACCACTATCGCGATATGCAGGATATGGAGTTCACCGTGGAGCACGGCAAGCTGTACATGCTGCAGTGCCGCAACGGCAAGCGCACCGCTCCCGCCGCTCTGAAGATCGCCTGCGACCTGGTGGACGAGGGCATGATCTCCGAGCAGCAGGCCGTGGCCATGATCGATCCCCGCAACCTGGATACCCTGCTGCATCCCCAGTTCGACCCCAAGGCGTTGAAGGCCACCGAGCCGGTGGGCAAGGCGCTGCCCGCCTCCCCCGGCGCTGCCTGCGGCAAGATCGTGTTCAACGCCGAGGACGCCAAGGAGTGGGCTGCCCGGGGCGAGAAGGTGGTTCTGGTTCGTCTGGAGACCTCTCCCGAGGACATCGAGGGCATGAAGGCCGCTCAGGGCATCCTGACCGTCCGCGGCGGCATGACCTCCCACGCGGCTGTGGTGGCCCGCGGCATGGGCAAGTGCTGCGTATCCGGCTGCGGTGCCATCAACATGGACGAGGCCAACAAGCAGTTTACCCTGGCAGGCAAGACCTACCACGAGGGCGACTGGATGAGCCTGGACGGCTCCACCGGTAATATCTACGACGGCGCTATGCCCACCGTGGACGCCAATGTGGGCGGCGATTTCGGCCGCATCATGGCCTGGGCCGACAAGTTCCGCCGGCTGAAGGTCCGCACCAATGCCGACACCCCCGCCGATGCCGCCCGCGCCCGCTCTCTGGGCGCCCAGGGTATCGGCCTGTGCCGCACTGAGCATATGTTCTTCGACGGCGACCGTATTGCCGCCATCCGCGAGATGATCTGCTCCGACACCAAGGAGCAGCGCGAGAAGGCTCTGGCCAAGCTGCTGCCCATGCAGCAGGGCGACTTTGAGGGCATCTACGAGGCCATGGAGGGCTGCCCCGTCACCATCCGCTTCCTGGATCCCCCTCTGCACGAGTTCGTTCCCACCGAGGAGGCGGACATCGAGCTGCTGGCCAAGGATATGGGCAAGACCGTAGCCGACATCAAGGCCATCATCGCCTCCCTGCACGAGTTCAACCCCATGATGGGCCACCGCGGCTGCCGTCTGGCCGTCACCTTCCCGGAGATCGCCGTCATGCAGACCCGTGCCGTCATCCGCGCCGCCATCAACGTCCAGAAGAAGCACCCCGACTGGAACATGGTGCCTGAGATCATGATCCCCCTGGTGGGCGAGGTCAAGGAGCTGAAGTTCGTCAAGGACGTGGTGGTCAAGACCGCTGACGAGGAGTTGGCTGCTGCCGGTATGAACATGAAGTACCTGGTGGGCACCATGATCGAGATCCCCCGTGCTGCGCTGACCGCTGATGCCATCGCCACCGAGGCGGAGTTCTTCTCCTTCGGTACCAACGACCTGACTCAGATGACCTTTGGCTTCAGCCGTGACGATGCCGGCAAGTTCCTGCCCGCTTACTACGACAACAAGATCTATGAGAGCGATCCGTTCGCCCGGCTGGATCAGGTCGGTGTGGGCAAGCTGGTGGATATGGCCTGCAAGCTGGGCCGCGCCACCCGCCCCGACATCCATCTGGGCATCTGCGGCGAGCACGGCGGCGACCCCTCCAGCGTGGAGTTCTGCCACCGCGTGGGTCTGGACTATGTGTCCTGCTCCCCCTTCCGCGTGCCCATCGCCCGTCTGGCCGCCGCACAGGCTGCCATCAAGGAGATGTAACCTCCGCCCGGCACGCAGACCCAAATAACCACCAAGCCTTCGGTCACCGACCGAAGGCTTGGTGTTGTATGTCCAAACAAAATTTTCTCCCGCTTGGGCAAAAAGTATGATATACTTGGTTTATTCTTGTGCCGGAGGTGTGCCATGAGCCAATATGACGTCGTTGTAAAAATGTGGCAGGACTGGAACGTCCGCACGGTCGATGACCTTTCTCTGCGGCTGGATAATTTCCGCATTCTGTTTGCCTACAACTCCGGCAAGATCGAGAATGCCGAGATCAACTACCATGACACCCGCGAGATTTTTGAAAACGGCAAGGTCGTGGGCTATACCGGCAGCACTCGCACCCTGTTCGAGCAGCAGAACCAAAAGGTGTGCTACGACCTTTTGCAGGACAAGATTGTTGCAAAAGAGCCTCTGTCCATCGAGCTGATCTGTGCTGTGCACCGCGCATTGACGGAGGGCACTTACGATGAGCGCCGCTACATCGTGAACGGTGAGCGTCCCGGCGAATTTAAGAAGCACGACTATGTGACCGGCAAAAACGAGGTCGGTTCGCAGCCCGATGAGGTGGAGAACGGCCTGGCGGAGCTGATTGAAGAAGTCAATGCCATCGGAGCGAAAGCGCCCCTGAAGGCAGGGACGTACCTCCACGCCCGGTTTGAGAATATCCACCCCTTTGCGGACGGCGATGGGCGTGTGGGACGGACGCTGCTGAACTATTGGCTGATGATCAACAACTATCCGCCCACCATCGTCTATGAGGAGGATCGCCGCGCCTATTATGATGCGCTGCAAGATTACGATGAGCAGGAGGATTTGACTCCGCTGGTACAGTTTTTGGAAGCGCAGACGGTCAAAACGTGGTCGCGCAACATGGAAGGCACGAAGCCAGCACCGTGCAAAAAGCTGAACTCATTTTTGCCGTAAATGCACTTGAGTGCAAAATCGAAGATGTAGCTGATTTTGTTAGCGAGAAACAATAAGTGTTCCATAGAGGAGATTGGTTAAATTTGGAGGACTGTTTAGTGGAACAATACAATGTACTTGATTTGTTCTGTGGATGTGGCGGTATGTCTTGGGGATTAGCAAAAAAAGGCTTTAATATTGTGGCTGGCTTTGATATTTGGGACATTGCATTGCAGACATATCAGCATAATCATAAAAACGCAAAAGCGGTTCATTTGGATATAACCGATGCAGACCCAAGCGAAATTTTAAGGAACATAGGGATTGAACCATCAAGTATTGATGTAATTGTTGGCGGGCCTCCTTGCCAAGGATTTTCAAAAAACACTCCTGCTTCCTGGCGTTTTTTGGAAGATTCACGAAACCAGCTTTACAAAGCATATCTGCGATTTGTAAGTGTAATAAAGCCAAAAGTAGTTATCATCGAGAATGTTGCTGAGATTTATAACGCATTCAACGGAGTCGTTCGGGAAGAGATCATTAGCACTTTAAAAGCATGGGGCTATAAAGTCAATGTAAAGATTATCAACATGTCCCATTATGGTATTCCCCAAAAGCGAAGAAGATGTTTCTTCTTTGCTTCAAGAGTTGGAATCCCTTCGTTTCCAAAGGAAAGCAAAAAGGTCCTTGCGGGATGGGATGCAATTTCTGACCTTCCGGTTATTAATCAAGGAGAGGGCTATGATGGCATGGAATATAGCTCCGCCCCCTTGAATGAATATCAAAGGCACTTGAGGACCGGTTCTTATTCTCTGTACAATCATATAGCCAACGTCATGAAGCCAACGCAGACTGCACGCATTGCATCCATTGGACCCGGGCAAGGCTTAAAGGATATGCCATTAGACCTCCAAGTAAAGGGTGGATATTCAGGAGCATATGGCCGATTGGATTACACTTCGGTTGCAGCTACAATAACACGTTGGGTATTCCATGTTGGATCGGGACGATTTGCCCACCCAAGAGAAGTACGCGGGCTTACTATGAGAGAAGCTGCACGAATACAGTCGTTTTCAGATGACTTCCATTTCCTTGGAAGTCGGAATGAACAGGCTGGCCAAATCGGGAATGCAGTGCCGCCATTATTTATGGAGCAATTGGCAGATAACATCATCGATGCTCTTCAAGGAAAGGAAGAATAATATCAACAATTTGCTTCTTATCCAAGCGTATTGGTGTAATATCCACACGCTGAGTTCCTGTAGGGAGAACAAATCGTTCAAAAAATTGCTTTTGTGATGGATACCATCGATATACGCACATGTCGTCGGAACGACGATACCCTTTTAGTCCATTTTTACCAGCATTAGTCCATTCCCAGTAGAGATCTTCGGGTGCATACTGAACAATATCTTCTTCAAAAATAGCATAGTGCTTTTTGTCTTCCGTCTTTAAAAGAACTAGAATACGTTTTGATGTTACCCTTTGGTCTCTAGCATCTCTGTCAACCTTATTCTGCCAATGCTTTAGTAATGCTGCACCGATCCTGTTGGGATCGCTACTTGAATCCAGTGGTTCGAATCCAAGATCGGCTGCTTTCTTATACACATCTGCCCGTTGAATTACAAGCTCAAATTCACATTCATTGTAGAATGCCCACTGGATGCTCTTTACAGACCAGCCAATATGAGTATTCTCATCGACAACATCATAGAGCTTTTTAGAACGGATATTATAGAAGGGATCTATACCATCAATACTTTTAGCGTGTTCCCAAATTGCTTCGACAATATAGTCTTCAATATCATCGATGAACGGAATTGCGATGGTGGTTTTTAAGGCAGATGTAAAACGTGTCATCTCGTCAGGCGTTAAAAAATATTGCATTATTTTCCCTCCTCTTTTTCGAGAAAAAGGATATATGTCTCAATTTCCAGTGCATCAGCTATGCGTTGAATGTTCTCAAGAGAAATGCTCCGACGATAGCATTCAAGCGCGCTAATGTACGTACGGTGCATACCACACAGCTCTGCAAAGTGTTCTTGTGAATATCCTTTTTCTTTACGGTATTTTTTGACATTATCAGCAAAGACTCTGATGATATCCATCATTAATCCCTCCCCATTGTCAAGAGTAAGCGAGCGAACACAATAAGTCTACAGACAATAAGTTGCGGCCAAGGTAATGATTACGTCAATATCAATTAACAAGGCCACTCACTTTTGCCTATTATCTGAGAGAAACTTGTCCTTATAGAGCCTCCTGTAAGAGAAGTTCCCCGGCACACCTGAACGGCACTTTGGAATGATCCTAAATATCGCTCTCAATACGTTTACCGCCGCACAGGCTGCCATCAAGGACGCCAAGTAAGGGCTCGATTTCCCGCATAATACCAGGCGCCCGGCTATCAGCCGGGCGCTTGTGTTTTGCGGGAAAATATGATAGGATGACAATACAGAGAAGCGGGGGAATATGATAGGATGACAATACAAAGAAGCGGGGGAATATGATAGGATGACAGCACAAAGAAGCAGCAAAACATGATAGAATGACATTACAAAGAGGCGGAAAAACTGATAGGATGACAGGACAAGGAAGTAACAAAACATGATCGGATGGCGATACAAAAAAGTAACGGAGGGGATACCGCTATGTACGAACTGATACAGCTTACCGAGAGGACGTATTACATCAAGAGCCCCACCAACATCGGCCTCTTCCGGCTGGATGAGAAAAACGTCTGCCTGATCGACAGCGGCAACGACAAGGACGCGGGGCGGAGGATACGGCAGGTGCTGGACGCCAACGGCTGGCAGCTGACGGCGATCTACAACACCCACGCCAACGCCGACCACATCGGCGGGAACCGGTATTTGCAGGGACAGACGGGCTGTAGGATCTACGCGCCGGGAATCGACTGCGCGTTTACCCGGCACCCGGTGCTGGAGCCGTCGTTTCTCTACGGCGGATATCCGCCCAAGGACCTGCGGCACAAGTTTCTGCTGGCACAGGAGAGCGACGCGGCGGAGCTGACGGCGGACAAGCTGCCGGAGGGCTTTGCGTCTATCCCCCTGCCCGGGCACTTTTTCGACATGGTAGGCTTTCGGACGCCGGACGACGTGGTGTTTCTGGCGGACTGCCTTTCCAGCCGGGAGATACTGGACAAGTACCAGATCGGGTTTATTTACGACGTGGCCGGTTACCTGAAAACGCTGGAGCAGGTGCAGGCCATGACCGCGAAGGTATTTGTGCCCGCGCACACGGAGGTGACGGAGGACATCGCCGATCTGGCGCAGTACAATATCCGAAAGGTGCAGGAGATCGCGGAGAGGATCGTGGACCTCTGCGCTGTGCCCCGCGGCTTTGAGGACATCCTGCAGCAGCTGTTTGCCGCCTACGGGCTGACCATGAGCTTTGAGCAGTATGTGCTGGTGGGCAGCACGGTGCGGTCCTATCTGGCGTGGCTGAAGGACACGGGGCGGCTGACAGCCCTGTTCGAGGACGGCTGGATGCGCTGGGCGCGGGTGTGAGCACCAACGGAATACGGAAAAAACAAGCGCCCGGCAGAAGCCGGGCGCTTGTTTTGCGGCACGTGCCGCAGGGGGGAAGAAATTTGTGAGAGAGGGATGTGTCAGTTAGTTGTACTTCTCCAGGTACTTGCCGAACTCCTCCAGACCGGCCTTCAGCACCTGGGGATCGCGGAAGGCGCCGTAGCCCACACGGATGGTCTTGGGCATATCGAAGTAGTCGCCGGGGACCACCAGGATCTGCTCGGTGGCCATGGCGTCCTTGGCCAGGGTCTCGGAGTCCACGTCGTAGTCATAGTCGATCAGGCAGGTGGTGCCCATGGCCTTGGCACGCAGGTGCAGGTGGGGCTGGGAGGCCACCCAGTCCTCCACGATCTTGCGGTTGGGCTCCAGAATGGAACGGGCGCGGGCCCACAGGGCCTGGTAATGCTCCAGCGCGATGGAGGCGATGATCTCGTCCCAGATGCCGCAGCAGATGGTGTTGTAGGAACGGCGGGTCTTCATGACCTCGTACATCTCGTGGTCGCGGCAGACGATCCAGCCGATACGGGTGCCGGCCATGGAGTACATCTTGGACATACTGCTGATGGAGATGGCCTTGTGGTAGCCGTAGTCCAGAATGGAGGGCATATAGTTCTCGTCCAGTCCGCGATAGACCTCGTCGCAGAGGATCCAGGCGTCGTGCTTGGCGGCGATGTCCACGATCTTACGCAGGCCCTCGTCGTACAGGGTCACGCCGATGGGGTTGTTGGGGTTGGTCAGGACGATCATCTTGGTGTTGGCGTCGCAGGCCTTGTCCAGGGCGTCGAAATCCAGCTGATAGTTATCCTCGGCCTTCAGCTGGACCACGCGGGTCTCGATGCCGCTGCCCTTGGGGATATCGTAGTGCTGCTGATAGGAGGGCTTGATCACCACGCAGTTGTCACCCGGCTCCAGCACGCTCATCAGCACCAGGTCATTGGCGCCGGTGCCGCCGTGGGTGATCATGACTTCCTCGGGCTTCACATTGCCCTTGGGGTAAATGCCGGCCACCGCCGCCTTGATCCGGGGAGAGCCGGTGGCGTCGCCGTGGTGATAATGCAGGCTCATGGTACGCATTTCGTTCAGGAAAGCGTCCAGATCCTCGCCGGTCAGGTCAAACAGCTCGTCCATACGAAGGGCGCTGACGCAGCTGCTGCCCAGATTGATACGGGCGAGAGAGTCCATGGGATTCAGCCACTCTTCCACACCAAACCATGCCAGTTTCATTTTATTGTCCTCCTCATTTCGTCTGTTTTGTAGGGTAAGCGGATATATTCCGCGGGGTTACAGGTCGGCCTGCAAGCCCACGCCCTCGGCCAGTGCGCGGTCGATGGCTACCTTGGCGGCGGCCAGATCCAGAATGTACAGGCCGGTGGCGTCGAAGATGGTGGTCTGCGTGTCGCTGGTGCGGCCGGGGACCTTGCCGTCGATGAGGTCACCGATCTCGCCGGTGATGTCGTCGGCACTGATGACGCCCTGCTTGATGGGCAGCTCCATCTCGCCCACGCGGATGCACTGGGCACGGTCGTCGGCGTAGAAGGCGGCGCCCTGGAAGATGGTGCTCTCGATCTCCTGCTTGGATTCCATGTCGGAGCCCAGGCAGCTCAGATGGGTGCCGGGCTTCAGCCACGCCTTCTGGATGATGGGCTTGCGGGAGGGCGTGACGGTGATGATGGCGTCACTGTCGCCCACGGCGGCGGCCATATCCAGCGCCGGCAGGAACTCCACGCCGGAGGCGTCGATGCCGAAGTCATCGGAGAGCTGCTGGGCGATGTGGGCGGCGAACTGCACCGCGTTGTCGGGGAACATGGGGTCGGCGATGTAGACCTTATCGATGGCCGGACGCAGCAGCAGCGTGGCGGCGATCTGGAAGGGGGCCTGCTTGCCGGCACCCAGAATAAACAGGTGCTTGGCGTCCTTGCGGGCCAGCAGGTCCACGCCCAGCGCGCCGGCGGCGCCGGTACGCATACAGGTGACGTAGGAGGCGTCCATGACGCTGACGGGAATACCGGTGTTGGAGTCGTAGACCATCATAATGCCGTTGAAGGGCGGCAGGCCCTTTTCCCGGTTCTCGGGAAAGTTGTTCAGCATCTTCAGGCCGTGGAGCTGTACGCCCTTGATATAGCCGGAACGGATGTCCATGGCGGCGTGCTCGTCCACGAATTCATAGTTGACCAGCGGCCAGATCACGGACTTGCCCTGGGATTTCAGACGATAGACCTCGCGCACCTCCTGGATGACTTCCTTCATGGAGATGACCTGCTTGACCTGCTCGCGGTTCAAAATCAAAACGCTCATATACATCCCTGTCCTTTCGTTTTTTCGGGAGGGCGGAGAGGGGCCGCGCCGGCCGTGCTCCGCCTCAGTTTGATGTCATTGTAACCGGGGGATGTTGCGCCGCGCGTGGGAAAAGCGTTGAATTTCCGTTGTTACTAAACATTTTAGCAAATCATGCCGCGCTTTTCAACAAACGATTTGGTACATTTGCCGCCGGGGACACAGCGCCACTGGACAGACGGCCCGCCCTGGTGTACAATACGGCCATAACACAACACGGCTTTCAACAGGAGGACGGGACGCTATGTACGCGGATATCATCATTAAAAACGGGCGCTGCGTGACCATGTGCGGCGATGGCGGGGCCGACTGGGTGGCCGCGGCGGGGAAAATGATCTGCGCCACAGGCCGCGGCGATGATTGGCAGAAGCTGGTGCGCCCCGGCACGCAGGTCATCGACGCCAGGGGCGGCACGGTGCTGCCGGGGTTTATCGACAACCACTTCCATGTGATGCAGACCGCTGTGAACATGATGAGCGTGGATCTGGGCGGCGCGCGGTCCCACCGGGAGCTGGGCGAGATGCTGGCCGCCGCCGAAAAGCGGGAGGGCGCGGTACTGGGCTGCCAGGTGGAGGAGTCGCAGTTCGAGGAAAAGCGTTTTCCGGACCGGTATGTGCTGGACAAGTATTGCAGCGACAGTCCGGTGGTGCTGTTCTCCAAGGAGTACCACGTCAGTATGCTGAACACCCACGCCCTGCTGTATTACAAGGTTCCCTTCTCCCTGGAGGGCGTGGAGCTGGACAGCAGCGGCCTGCCCACGGGCATTTTCCGGCGGAACGCCAACTATGTGCTGCGCTCCAATGTGCTGCGGAGCCTGCCGGACGAGTTCCGCATGGAGGCCATCCATCTGGCCATGTCCCGGCTACTGGAAAACGGCATCACCACCGTGGCGGCCATCGAGGGCGGCTGGCTGTTCGACGACCGGGACGCGGAGTTCATCTACGCCCACAGCGGCGAGTTCCCGGTGGATATGCCGCTGTTCTATCAGACCATGGACCTGGCGAAGGTCTGGAAGCTGGGGCTGCGCCGGGTGGGCGGCAATATTATGGTGGACGGCACCCTGTCCAGCCACAGCGCTGCCCTGTCGGCACCCTACGCGGACCGGCCGGACTACCGGGGACAGATCTTCCTGCCCCAGGATGGACTGGACGAGTTCGTGCAGCAGTGCTACCGGCAGGATATGCAGCTGGCGCTGTACAGCATCGGCGACCGGGCCATTGAGTCCGTGCTGCTGGCCCACGAGAGGGCCATCCGTCAGGGCGGCAGCACCGCCCTGCGCCACCGCATCGAGCACGCCATCATGGCCACGCCGGAGCAGATTGCCCGGGCGGCGGATATGAAGCTGATCTTCTCGGTGCAGCCGGCCTACGCCTATCTGTGGGGCGGCAAGGGCGGTATGTACGAGCGCCGGGTGGGCGAGCGCTATCTGCGCTCGAACAACTTTGCCGCCATGTTCGCCGCCGGCGCGGTGGTGTGCGGCGGGTCGGACAGTGACGTGACGGAGCCGCGGCCCATGCGGGGCATTCACGCGGCGGTGAACCGCGCCGTGCCCCAGTGCGCCGTGTCCGTGGAGCAGGCCATCGAGATGTACACCGCCAACGGCGCCTACGCGCTGTTTGAGGACAAGCGCAAGGGAAAGCTGGCGCCGGGATACCTGGCGGATATCGTGGTGCTGGACCGCGACATCCGCGCCGTGCCCGCAGAGCAGCTGGAGCAGACCGACGTGACCGTGACCATCAAGTCCGGGTCGGTGCTGCACAGCCGGCAGTGAGGTGACGGCCATGCTTCAGATCAGACTGTTTGGCAAGCCGCAGGTCATCTGCGACGGCACGGACATCACCCCGGAGCTGGGCAACAAGGGATGCGCCCTGCTGTGTATCCTGTTCCTGCGGGGCGGGGACTACTATGCCCGGGAGAAGCTGGCGGCCTACCTCTGGCCGGACAGCGCCGCCAGCGCTGCCAAGTATAATCTGCGCTATACCCTGTGGAAGATCAAAAAGAGCACCGACATCGGCGAGGGCGGGCGGTCGCTCATCAAGCTGGACCGGGAGTACTGCTGCATCGACCGGGCATACGACTATATCTGCGATCTGCAGACCATCGACGAGATCGACCCGGAGACCCGGTCGGCGGACGAGCTGAAGCGGGCGTGTGACGCCTTCGGCGGCGAGCTGCTGGAGGGGTACTATTTCAACCACTGCGAGGACCTGAATGAGCTGATCCTCAGCCAGCGCATCTATTATGAGAAGCGGAAGAACCGGCTGCTGATGAAGGCGGCGGAGCTGTATGAGCAGCGGGATATGCTGCCGGAGGCCGTGGGCATTCTGGAGCGGGTCATGGAATACGAGCCCTATAACGAGCAGTTGGCCCTGCGGCTGATGACGCTGTATGAGCGCGGCGGCGACCGCAGCCGTGCTATCCGGTTTTTCAACGAGTTCCGCAACCGGCTGGCCTCCAACCTGGAGATCTATCCCGGCAGCGCCATCACGCAGAAATACGCGGAGCTGAAGGCCGCGCCCGCCGCGCCGGAGGAGCCTGCGGCGGTGCGGACCGACGTACCGGGCTTGCACGTGCAGACCTACTGCCTCCGGGCGGTGCCCTGCTTCTGGATGGCGGACGCAGTGGGAAAGCTGCTGGACGCTATCGGATACGACGTGCCATCGGGCGACCGGGCGCTGCTGCGGGTGCTGGGGGCTATACAGCCTGCGGCGGTGTGTGCCGGCGCGGAGGGCGAGGTCACGGCCGCACCGGCGGCAGTAGCCCAGGCGTTTATCCGGTGGCTCACCGGTCTGGCGGCGCGGCAGCCGCTGGCGGTGCATATCCGCCGCGCCGGGGAGATGGATGACGTCAGCCGCGGTGTGCTGGAGTATCTGCTGGCGGAGCGCCCTGCCGGGTTGACGCTGCTGACAGAGGACGGCGGGGCCTTGGGCGATATGCCCAGCGGAAAATGACGGCGGAAAGTGCCGGATATTTGCCGGAACACCGAGCACATCCGAACTTTAAAGCGCGAAAGCGCGTGGCGGAGTGTTTATTCCTGGCAAATATTTTGGGTGGATATGACGGTTGACGGTGGCTCCCTGTTGTGATATCTTACAGAAAACTTCGGGAAAGGAGAACGCCACACATGATGAAGCAGCTGTACAAGGCATACGCATTTAGCTTTTACTTTACCTATGCGGATAAAGTAAGAGTGATTTGTGATGCCCGGAAATGCTGCTGATGAAATGAGGACGTTCTCCCACGGAGACGCACTGACATCAAAGCCGCCCTATGGATCACAGATCCACAGGGCGGCTTTTTTGTATCCTGAAAACCACTCGCTGGGCGAGTGGTTCAAAAGAGGCTGCTGCCGATGAGGAAAAATAAAACTCCCTCTGTTATAGTAGAGATGCGGTCTGGCAACTGCAAACTACAAAACAAAGGGAGGTCACTCAAGAATGAATGACACAAACAGTTTAGCGCATACGAAGTGGAATTGCAAATACCACATCGTATTTGCGCCGAAATATCGGCGCAAAGTATTCTTCGGCGAAAAACGCAGAGAGATAGGAAAAATCCTGCGGCAGTTGTGCGAATGGAAAAAGGTGGCGATTGTAGAAGCGGAGGTGTGTCCGGATCACATACATGTGCTTCTTGAGATCCCACCCAAAATCGCGGTTTCGAGCTTTGTGGGATACCTAAAAGGCAAGAGCTCGCTGATGATTTACGAGCAATTCCCAAATCTGAAGTACAAGTACAGAAACCGCGAATTTTGGTGTCGAGGATACTATGTAGACACCGTAGGAAAGAATGCGAAGAAAATAGAGGAGTACATCCGAAATCAGTTAGAGGAAGATAGGATGGGCGAACAACTGACGATGGGAAACTTCTAAGCCCGTTTGCGGGCAGCTGGTAACAAGCCCCATGCAGATGTCAGACCGTACCAACGCCGCATGAGGCGTGGCTGGTAACATAGGGCTTCGCCCGCATAAGAAATACCCCCGGCTAAGCCGGGGGATATTTATTGCAGCCAAATTTTCAAAAACACCCATCAGGAGGAACCACACCATGAAAAAGAACATCACACGGCGGCTGATGACTGCCCTGCTGGCCGCCGTCATGTGCGTGAGCATGGCCGCCTGCGGCAGCAAGACCAACGACACCAAGACGGACGGCACCGGCGATACCGACGGCGCCAAGAAGTATACCATCGGCGTGTGCCAGCTGGTGACCCACGACGCGCTGGACGCCGCCACCCAGGGCTTCATCGACGCGGTGAAGGACAAGCTGGGCGAGGAGAACGTGACCATTGACGTGCAGAACGCCGCCAACGACCAGAACGTCTGCACCACCATCGTCAACACCTTCGTGTCGAAGAAGGTCGACCTGATCATGGCCAACGCCACACCGGCGCTGCAGGCGGCCTATAACGCCACCGTAGAGATCCCCATTCTGGGCACCTCTGTTACCGAGTACGGCGTGGCGCTGGGTATCGACAACTTCTCCGGCACCGTGGGCGGCAACGTCTCCGGTACCTCCGACCTGGCGCCCCTGACGGAGCAGGCGGATATGATCCTGGAGCTGCTGCCGGAGACCAAGACCGTCGGACTGCTGTACTGCTCCGCGGAGCCCAACTCCGAGTACCAGGTCCAGGTGGTGGAGGAGTACCTGACCGGCAAGGGCATCACCTGCACCCGCTACTCCTTCTCTGACTCCAATGACGTGGCCGCTGTGACCACCAAGGCCGCCGCCGACAGCGACGTGATCTACATTCCCACCGACAACACCGCCGCTTCCTGCACCGAGACCATCGGCAGCATCGTTCTGAACGCCAAGACCCCGGTGGTAGCCGGCGAGAAGGGCCTCTGCACCGGCTGCGGGAGCTGGGCCTGGGTCTGGAGGACCGCCTGACCACCAAGGTGGGCACCCTCTCCGGCGGCCAGCGGCAGGCGCTGACGCTGCTGATGGCCACCTTGCAGAAGCCCAAGCTGCTGCTGCTGGACGAGCATACCGCGGCGCTGGATCCCCAGACAGCCCAGCGGGTCATGGACATCACGGACCGCCTGGTCCGGGAGAACCACCTGACCACGCTGATGATCACCCACAATATGCGCGACGCCATCCACTACGGCAACCGCCTGCTGATGCTGCACAACGGGCGGATCGTGCTGGATATCTCCGGCGAGGAGAAGGCCCGGCTGACGGTGCCGGACCTGCTGGCACTGTTCAGCAAGGTCAGCGGCCAGGAATACGACAACGACCGCGCCCTGCTGGCGTAAACGCGAAGCCGGGGACTGCCCGTGAGGACAGTCCCCGGCTCTCTGCCCTTGACGGGCTGTGCGGCGGATGGTATGATGGTGGACAAAAGCGCCGGGGCCGTTCCGGCGCAGGGGAGGACGCCATGAAGAAGATAGACAACTGCGAGAATTCCACCGTGCTGGTGGCGCTGCTGCTGGCGGGCATCCTGCTGGTCATGGGCGCCTACCGGCTGTTCTCCTGGCTGTGCAGCCGGGGGCTGACGGACACGCTGACCTGGGTGCT
>ULQM01075486.1_pt1 | contig 14101 bp, 15 predicted proteins | sample 1954451 | NCBI WGS metagenome assembly ULQM01 (sample SAMEA4835655, study PRJEB28245) | human gut metagenome | biome: gut microbiome; material: fecal sample | place: Denmark | collected 2008 | reverse complement strand
TCGGCTGCCAGTGTGCGCCGGCGGCTACGCCGAGCCCCAGTCCCTCGACGTCCCCGTCGATCATGCCGACGAACGAACCGGTCGTGTCCGCGATGCCGGAGCAGTCGAATGCGCCCGATCTGTCCGCTTCGCCCGATCTGTCGGCGTCACCCGCAGGGAATGCGGAGGCGACGATCCCGAATTTCAAGGAAGGCACCGAGGTCAAGGAAAAGGATGTGCCTGAGGTCAAAAAGGCTGTCGTGGAGAAGTACAAGGATGCAAAAATCGTTTCGATCAAGCACGCCATGCAGGAGAATCGGCAGGTGTATGCGGTCGAGATCGAGCTGAAGGGCAAGAAGCAGACCGTATATGTCGCGGCGGACGGTACGCTCGTGGAGGAATCGACTGCGGCAAACGGCGCAAAAAGCGGCGGCAACGGCTGACGGAAAACAAAAGTGGACGGCTCGGTCTGCGGAGAACTGCTTCGCCGGCGGGGCCGTTTTTTTATGCCGCGCCCGACGCGGAATGCCGAAACGGGAAGTAAATAACGGCGTGAGGAACGAAAACCGTGCCGCGTGCGCGCGAAACTCTTGTCAAGCTGCCGCATTGTAGTATATTATGGTAGCTGTACCGGTTTGGAAACGGCGTGGTGCAGTTCATGCCGGTGCCGGAAGAACACGGCGGAAAGAGATCTTCCGCCAATGGAAGGAACCGTTTGATGATGAAAAGAAGATGGCTTGCGCTGCTTGCGCTTTGCTGCGTTTTGTTTGTTCCGTGCGGCGTACTTGCCGAGGGAGACGGGTTTACCGTCTCGGCGGGACAGGCGGACGGAGCGCTTGAAAAGGATATTACGCTCGATATCACGATCTCAGGCTGTAAGGGGCTCGATTCCCTTCAGCTGCGCGTGAACTACGATCTGACCGCGCTGAAGCTGGTCTCCGCAGAGGGCGGCAGCCTTTTGGAAAACGGACTGCACGTCTTGAATACCGACGAAGCGGGACTCATCGCCTTTGCATATGCGGGAGCGGAGGGGCTTGCCGTATCGGAGGGGACGCTGCTGACGCTCACGTTCCGGCCGCTTTCCGATCAGGGCAGCGCGATCGTCGTTACGGATGTGCTGGCAACAACCTATGACGCCGCGGCAGGCGAGCAGAACAGGCTCTACGGTACGGTGCAGGACGGCTATGTGACTGTTGCCGGCGGCGAAGCACCCGCTCCAAAGATCACACCTTGGATCGCGGAAACGCCGACACCCACGCCGGAGCCCACGCCGGAACCCACGTCCGTGCCGACGGAGGCACCGCAGGCAACGGAGGCGATCCCGGAGAATGTGATCGCCGCGCTGGACGAGATCAATCTGCTGCCGTATATCCTCGGCGCAGCGGCACTGCTGCTCGTCATCGTGATCGCGCTGATTGTTGTTTGGAGAAATAGCCGCCGTTCCTGACGGAGCGAATAAACGGCTTTGTGAGGGTAGATGCTATGGGAAAGAGGATCGGCGTCATTCTGCTGCTTCTGCTGCTTGCGGCGGGATTATGCGCATGCGATACGGCGAAGGAAGCGGTTCAAGCGTCTGCCGCACCGGATACGCCGACCCCGGAGCCCACGGCAACGCCTGTTCCGACGCCGACGCCTGAGCCCACGCCTACGCCGAGGATCCCGCGCTCCAATACGAGCGGCAAGCGATTGACGGAGGATGAGCAGCCCTATCAGCCGACGTTCATCTCCATCGAGAACCATCGTTCCGCGCGGCCGCAGTCGGGGCTCATGAATGCGGATATTGTGTACGAGTTTCTTATCGAGGCGAACTATACGCGTTTTATCGCGCTGTTTTCGGACGATCGGCCCTGCCTTGCGGGGCCTGTGCGCAGCACACGGTATTACTTGCTCGACGAGGTGCAGGAGTGGGATGCGATGTACGGCTTTCAGGGCTATGCGCAGCTTTCCGGAAAATATCGCCGCAAGCTCCGCGACTATCCGAATGTTGTGCCGGGGCATACGCGGGAGTTTCGGAGGATCCATCTGGGCGCGAAAAACGTGCATTCGCTCTATGTCTATCTTGCGGATTTTATCACGAACAATTACGGCGAGCGTTCGCCCGAGCGCCATGACCGGTTCTATTTTGAGGAAGGCATTGACTATGCCGGCGGCGTGAGCGTGCAGCGTGTGTCGCTGCCGTTTACAAAGCAGGCCGTCATCGATTACGAATACGATGCGGCAGAAAACGTATTTCGCAGATACCAGGACGGCGCGGTGTTTGAGGCGCGCATTCCCGATGCGGAGAAAGAGCCTGCGGAGTATGAGATCGTGCCGGTCACGGTGAAAAATCTGATCGTGCAGTTCTGCGAGTACGGCAAAGTGCCGGGGGAAAACCAGCCCGGCGAGGGCAAGGGCCGCAGATCGGTCGAGCTGACAGGATGCGGCGAGTGCGCATTTTTCATCCGCGGCAAATATGTGAAGGGAACGTGGACACGCGAGACGCTGGACGATTACACCCGCTATTGTCTGGAGGACGGTACGCTCGTGACGCTTGAACCGGGCAACACGTGGATCGAAGTGCTGCCGGACAACGCGGCGTGGAGTTTTGCGCCTGCGAACGCGGAAGGGGCGTTTGTGCCTGCGGGCGCGCCGGATGCGGCGGACGTGCAGGACGAACCCGAAGAGGACTGATACGGTTGCAGCTGAAACAGGAGCGCCGCCCAACGGGGCGGCGCTTTGACTTGCGGGATAAAAGAAGGACGGCTTGCGGCAGACGGGTCGAAAGGATCCGTCTAAACGACGGCTGCATCAAAATGAACGGGCGACGCGCGCGAGCTGCCCGTTTTGCACGGTATCGGACGCGCATCATGGCATGAATCAAGCGAACCCGCGCCGCAAAGCGCTGCCGTTACGGCTTCAGCGGGCCGACCTTGTTGGCAATGCCCGACCAATTCCCCGTATCTGCCGCATTCGTGCCGAACGGCATCCGGGCGGCGGAAGACAAACGATGCAGGGAAGCCTGCCGCCAGAAGAATGGGGCGGGCGCACGGAAAGATGACGTCGTTTTTTCCCAAACAGGAAGAAATGCTGCTGTCCGTGCATATATTCCTACTATGAGAGAGCGAAAACTGCTGCGGCGCGGGCTGCTTGATTTGACGATCCTGCTGTGCTTCATGGGCGTTCTTGGGCGCGTTTATGACGGGGAGCGCGCGGTCGAAACGGCGGCCGTGGGCGAGAAAAAGCCGCTGCCCATCATTATGTATCACAGCATTCTGAAGGACCCGGAGCGTGCGGGCGACTATGTCATATCGCCGGCCACGCTGGAGGGAGACCTTGCATACCTGAAAGAGCAGGGTTATGAAACGGTCGTCATGGCCGATGCCATCGCGTATGTAAACGGCGACGGCACGCTCCCTGATAAGCCTGTCATGCTGACGTTTGACGACGGCTATTACAACAATCTGCTGTACGCTTTGCCGCTGCTCGAACAATATGACATGCGGGCGGTGCTGTCTCCGGTGGGCAGCTATACGGACCGCTTTACGGATACGCCGGATCCGAATCCGAACTATGGACATCTTACGTGGGAGGAGCTTGCAGCGCTGCAAACGAGCGGCAGATTCGAGATACAGAATCACAGCTATGATATGCACGGACTATCCGACCGCCGCGGAAGCAGCAGGAAAAAGGGCGAGAGCGAGAGTGCATATGCGCGTGCGTTCTGCGATGATACGGAGCGGATGCAGCGGCTGCTGTCGCGGCACGGCATAGAGGCCACGACCTATACCTATCCCTACGGCGCGATCAGCGACGGGAGCGGGGCATTCCTGCGCGAGATGGGCTTTGCGGCGTCGCTGTCCTGCTATGAACGGATCAGCGTGCTTGTGCGGGGCGAGCCTGCGTCGCTGTTCTGCCTCGGCCGCTTTAACCGTCCGGCGAAGTATACGACGGCGGAGTTTATGCGGCACATGCTCGGCGATTGATACGGGGGCCCTTGGAAAAGAAATATAAGGAAATGCGGGGCAGGTGCGTGGCATGGATAGGTTGACTTTTCGTGCAAACGAAAAAACGGGCGGTTCGTATGGAAACCGCCCGTTTTGTGCAGTACGCAGCCGTAAACGGTAAAAACGGAGAAGAAAGACGCAGCCGGAACCGGTTTTCCGCATCTTTCGCTATGTTCGCTTTTCGGTCCGATGGCCGCAATGCTCGCAGGCCTTGCTGCAGGCAGAACAGCCGACGCAGCCGCCGCGCCGGTGCGCGCGCCGGATCGTCCGCACCGCGAAAACAACGAGCGCCGCAATGAGCAGCAGGAGAAACGTGTCGAGCGGCGTCATAGCAGAATGCCGAGCTGGTAAACCGCAAAGGCGACGAGCCATGCGACCGTGCATTGCAGCACAACGACGCCGACGGTCGCCGCGCGGGAATGCAGCTCGCGCCGGAAGGTCGCAATCGCCGCGACGCAGGGGGTATACAGCAGCGTAAAGAGCAAAAAGCTGACGGCGGCAAGCGGCGTGAACAGCCCGGAGAGGATCGCGGGCAGCTCGGCCGTTCCCGTGCCGGTGAGAACGGACAGCGTGCTGACAACCGCCTCCTTCGCCGTAAAGCCGGAGATCAGCGAGGTCGCGACGCGCCAGTCTCCAAAGCCGATCGGCCGGAAGACAGGGGCAATACAGCGCCCGATGAGCGCAAGCAGACTCGCCGCGCTGTCGGAAACGACGTTCAGCCGCGTATCAAAGGTCTGCAAAAACCAGATGATGATGGTTGCGAGAAAAATGACCGTGAACGCCCGCTCAAGAAAGTCTCGCGCCTTTTCCCACAGAAGCAGGAATACGCTTTTCGGCGAGGGCAGCCGATAATTCGGAAGCTCCATCACAAAGGGGACGGGGTTCCCGCGGAACAGCGTACCCTTGAACAACAACGCCATGAGAACGCCCAGCGCCATGCCGGCCGCATAGAGGCAGATCATTACGAGCGCAGGATGGTTCGGAAAGAATGCGGAGCAGAACACGGCATAGATCGGGATCTTTGCAGAGCAGCTCATGTAGGGCGTGAGCAGGATCGTCATCTTGCGGTCGCGATCCGATGCAAGCGTTCTCGTCGCCATGACCGCGGGGACCGTGCAGCCGAAGCCGATCAGCATCGGAACGAAACTGCGGCCGGATAGTCCGATTTTTCGCAGGAGCTTGTCCATGACGAACGCCACACGCGCCATGTAGCCCGTGTCCTCCAAGATGGAGAGGAAGAAAAACAGCGTCACGATGATGGGCAGAAAGCTCAGCACGCTGCCCACGCCCGCGAAAATACCGTCGATCACGAGACTCTGTACGACCGGGTTGATGCCATATGCCGAGAGCCCTGCATCTACAACGTCTGTCAGCCAGTCGATGCCGCGCGAGAGCAGATCGGACAGGCCGCTTCCGATCACATGAAACGTCAGGTAGAACACGAGGAACATCACGAGCAGGAACACCGGAAGCGCCGTATACTTGCCCGTCAGAACGCGGTCGAGCCGTACGCTGCGGCTGTGTTCTTTGCTTTCGCGGCAACGCACAACGGAATGCTCCACAACGCCTTCGATAAAGGTGTAACGCATGTCTGCGAGCGCTTCGTTGCGGTCAAAGCCCGTCTCTGTTTCCATCTCGACGATGCTGTGCTCAAGCAGTTCTTTTTCGTTCTGATCCAGTTCCAGACGCTCCATGAGCGGTTCGTCGCCCTCGATGAGCTTTGTGGCGCAAAAACGCGCGCTGATGCCGAGCCGACGCGCGTGATCCTCGATGATGTGCGCGGCGGAGTGGATGCAACGATGTACCGGACCGTCCGGGCAGAAGTCAAGCACAGTGGGGCGGATCTGGTTCTTGGCGGCGGCGACCATTTGATCGACCAGCTCGGAAACGCCTTCGCCCTTTGCCGCGCTGATGGGGACGACCGGGATGCCCAGCTCCTCGCTCATGCGTTTGACGTCCACGGAGCCGCCGTTTGCACGCACTTCGTCCATCATGTTCAGCGCAAGCACCATGGGGATGCGCAGCTCAAGAAGCTGCAGCGTCAGGTACAGATTGCGCTCAATGTTGGTCGCGTCAACGATGTTGATGATGCCGTCGGGCTTGCCGTCGATGATGAAATCTCTTGTGACGATCTCTTCTTGCGTATAGGGGCGGATGGAGTAGATGCCCGGCAGGTCAACGACGGAGCAGTTCTTCGCGCCGCGTACTTCGCCCATCTTCTGATCGACGGTCACGCCGGGGAAGTTGCCGACGTGCTGATTGGAGCCGGTCAGCGCGTTGAACAGCGTCGTCTTTCCGCAGTTCTGATTGCCTGCAAGCGCAAAGATCATGCCTGTGCCTCCGTTTCCGGCGCAACGAGGATGTTGCGGGCATCCTCTGCGCGCAGCGTCAGTTCATAGCCGCGGATGTGGATCTCGAGCGGGTCGCCCATGGGCGCAACCTTGCGCATGGTAACGCGCGTGCGCGGGATGAGCCCCATATCCAGCAAGCGGAGGCGCAGCGGGCCTTCGCCGCCGACCGCACGGATCACGCCGCTGCTTCCGATCGGCAGGCGGTCAAGCGTGATCGTATCGTTAAGTTCTTTCCGTTCCATGGCGATCCTTCCTCATTTCTCATCATACCAAAGACGTTCGCAGCAATCGCTTTGAACGTCGAATCGTGCAGTATTATCAAATATAGGCTAACAAAAACAGCGCGAATTGTCAACGAGCCCGCGGGAGAAAGCAGAGAGGGCTTGATCGCAGGAAAGCTTCAGCGCCCGCGCGCCCGTGTGATATACCGGTAGAGCAGGACTCCGCCGAGACTGAGCAGCAGCGTAATGCCGAACACCACGGCCGCAAAGGTATAGTCTGCCATGCCGAGCGCGCTGCCGCCGAGCGTTGAGGTGATGACCGAGGGGAAACGGGCGACGGAGGTGATGAGCATCCACGCCGGGAGACGGATCTTTGTCAGTCCCGCACAGTAGGTCAGCAGATCCTTCGGCGTACCCGGAATGAGAAACAGCAGCAGGGCAGTAAGCTCGACCCGACGCTCGTCCTTCAAAAAACGGAGATGATCGATCTGTTCCGGCGGGAAGAAGAAGGCGACGATGCTGCGGCCGAACCGCTTCACAAACAGAAACACCGCCGTGCCTGCGAGCAGTGCGGCAAGGATGCAGAGCCCCGTCCCTTCAATAACGCCGAAAGCGAGTCCCGCCGCGATCTCAAGCGGTTCGCCGGGAATGAAGGCGACGATGATCTGAAACATCATCATGCCGAGAAAAGACAGCCGGCTCCAGACGCCGTGCCCGTTGACCCAGGCGCGGAAGCGGGCCGTATCGCCGACAAAACGAAACATGGGCTTTGCCACGAAAAAATACAGCGCGGCCGTCACGAGGAAAACGCCCGCCGCAGCGAGCGAAAGACGCAGGAGCGCACGGCGGCGTTCCGCGAATTTTGGATTGCTATTTGCGTTCAGGTTCTGTTCCATGCTCTGATGATACTACAGAAAATGAAAGAATCGATTGCAAAGAGATGAAGATTCCCTTACGATTGCGACCTGCGCATGCGGTCAGCCGCACACAGCGTAGTCGAACACGAGAATGCGATCCTCCGAGCCGAAAATGGTATCGCGCGTGATGGAGCACTCGGATCCGTTCAGACGGATCGTGTGACGGTATTTTGACGCGCGGAGAAAGTCGTCCACCGACGCGAGATCAAAGGCCAGCGCACTTGTTTTGTAGTGCATCGGGATGAGGACGCGCGGCTTCAGCAGATTCGCAACGTCGAGCGCACCCTGCGCGTCCAGCGTATAAGTGCCGCCGACCGGGCAGAGCAGAACGTTGATCCGGCCAAGCGCTGCCACCGTTTCCGGGGAGAGCCTGTGACCGAGATCGCCGAGGTGCAGGATGCGCAGGTCGTCGCATTCGATGAGAAACATGAGATTTCCGCCGCGCTCCGCACCGCCGCAGTCGTCGTGGAACGAGGGAATGCCCGTGATGCGCAGATCCCCGCGCGTATAAACGCCCTCCGTGTTCACGATGTCCGGCGTGCCGGACGCTGCGACAAAGTAGTTGTGGTCGTAATGCGCATGGCTGCTCGTTACAATGTCGCAGGCAATATCGTGCAGATCGTAGCCTGTGGGCGGCGCACAGGGGTCGGTAAGGATCCGCGTACCGTCCGCGGCAGTCAGCAGGAAGCAGGAGTGGCCGAACCATTGAAATTCCATGACACGAAAAACCTTTCTGAATAATCACAAATTGCAAGCGATGAAAAAGAATCAGATCAGCCGCTGACGTGAGAAAGCAGACGACAGGCGCAGTCCGCAACGCCGCCGCAGCGGTCGAGAAGCGGCTGACGGTTCGCAGGCGGCAGAGCATATGCCATCGTCAGCAGCGCTCGTTCCGCGTTTGCAAGAGCGGCAGGCGTACGCAGTTCCGCCGCAGTGAACGCAAGCAGCAGCGCCCGCTGCACCTCCGGCACATCGGGGCAGTCGTCGGTTGGGCGGCGCGAGAGCATTCGCATCCGGTGCAGCGCATAGGTGTCCGTGCGCGAGGGGAAGGGAAGGGCAGAACGCGTGTGCATGACAGCGGCGCTGTAGAAATCGGATGTGAGCGTAAAGAGCAGCCAGCCGTTCTCCGCCGTGGCGTAGGAAACGAGCGGCGCACCGTACAGCGCAGGGAACCGGCTGCGTTCGGCGCTCAGCAAAACAGCCCAGGCCGCAGCGTCCGCGCCGTGTGCAATGGCAAGCGGTGTTGCGGCGGCAGCGATCCGGCTCGGCAGCCGGATATCGCGCGGTTCGGCCGGGATCGAAAGGATCGTTTGCAGCCCGTCCGCTAACGCGCGGCGAACGGCTTCCGTGGTTGTTTCTTCCATAGATATAGCATAGTAGATATGCAGGGCGTTCGTCAACGGCAGTCTTGTGGCATTCATGTGAAATTGCCCGTTGGGCTTTTCGCAGCGGCGGCGCTGTGATATACTTATTCTATATAAGCAAAATTTGAAATAAAGCGGGGTCGGTCATGAATAAGCAAAAGAAGCAACTGCACTACACCCTGACGCTGCGCATTTACGGCGAGGACAAATGCTTTGGCCCCGGCATTGCGGAGCTGCTTGAACGCGTGGACGAATTCAAGTCGCTCCGGCAGGCCACCATTTCCATGGAGATGGCGTACAGCAAGGCGTGGCGGGTGATCAAGACGGCAGAGCAAAGCCTCGGCTTTCCGTTGCTGACGTCGACAACCGGCGGACGGGGCGGCGGCGGTGCGGAGCTCACCCCGCAGGCACGCGATTTTCTCGAACGATTCCGTAATTTTGAGGAAGCGGTCCGCGGCTATGCGGACGAGGCGTTTCTTGAGATCATCGGATAGGATTGGACCGAAAGGAGCACGGTTATGCGATTTACGAAAATGCACGGATTGGGCAACGATTTTCTCGTGATCGACGGGAGGGAGCTTGCGAATATCGATTATGGCGCCATGGCTGTCAAAGAATGCGCAAGGCACACGGGCGTTGGCGCGGATGGGATCCTTGTAGTCGAGAACAGCGACGCTGCGGATATCCGGATGCGCATTATCAACAGCGACGGCAGTGAAGCCGAAATGTGCGGCAACGGGATCCGCTGCTTCGCAAAGTATGTCTATGAGCAGGGCATTGTGAAGAAAACGCAGATGTCCGTGGAAACGCTTGCGGGCGTCATGCGTCCGGAACTGCTGGTGAAGGACGGCGTGGCGGAGCAGGTGCGCGTGGACATGGGAAAGCCGTTCCTGGAGTGCGGGGAGATCCCTGTCGAGGGAGAGGGGCGCTGTATCGATCGTCCGATTTCGGTGCTTGATAAAGAACTGCGGTTCACGAGCGTTTTGGTCGGCGTACCGCATACCATGGTGTTTGTCGATGACCTTGGAGCGATCGATATTTCGGCACTCGGCAATGCGATCGAGCACGCGCCCGTGTTCCCGCGGCGCACGAACGTGAACTTTGTGCATGTGATTGATGAGAACACGGTCGAGATGCGTACATGGGAGCGCGGCTGCGGCAGAACACTTTGCTGCGGCACGGGCGCGTCGAGTACGGCGGTTGCCTGCGTGCTGAACGGAAAGACAGGACGCAGCGTGGACGTGCGGATCGCACTCGGAACGCTGCACATCGACTGGGCGGAGGACGATCACGTCTATATGACGGGACCCGCAGCGGTCGTTTGCACGGGCGAGTTTTGAGTGCGGCAAGAAATGATTAAAATCGATCTCGCGAATCGCTTGACAATGCAGCGCGCGCATGATATACTACTGCGTAGCGCATCGGAACAGCCGATTCGCGGCATGTCGCGGGGTAGAGCAGTTGGTAGCTCGTCGGGCTCATAACCCGGAGGTCAGGGGTTCAAGTCCCTTCCCCGCAACCAGATCTGTTACCGTTGTTGATACCATAGCAACAACGGTAATTTTTTATTTTTCTCTTGTTTTAGGTGCTTACCGCATGAAAATGGGTGTTTTCCGATCATTTTCGGCTGAGAACTAACTGACCGACCTGTTTGTCGCAGCCGCCTGCCCCCAAATCACGGCTTGGTGGTAATTGCAATCGTTATAAGATATAAACGATAAATTATTATTTTCTATATTGATATAGAAAACCGTCCATGGCTGGGAGTACCCCTGGCTGCGGACGGCTTTTCACTGATTCCCACGGGACAAAAGGGACAAAATGGACAAAATAGAACAGGCTCGGAGTATCAGACCCCTTTTCTGCCGTTCCGGGTCCGCTTTTTACTATTTTCATAGCCTCGTTACGATTTCCTTCCCGTCCTTGAAGCAAAACACGACCCGCTCATCAGCGTGGACGGTGACATGGTCGATGGTGCCTTGCCAGAGTTTTTCGTCAAAGTCAACGGGCAGGGCATCCAGTTCGCCCAGTTCAAACATCATGCCGCCGATGGCGATGGCGTCCGCCTTCATTCTGTCCCGCTGTTTTTGCAGTGCTGCCAGCTTGGCTTCGGTTTCTTCGAAGCGGTTGCACAGTTCGTTGTGGGTGGTACGGTAGGTTTCTTCGGTCATAGTGTTGGCGGCGTTTTCTGCGATGCACAGGCGCAGCATCCCGGTGATGTTGGTGAGTTCCTCTTCCAAAGCTTGAATATCCGCATCAATGAAGTCCGTGTCCGTGAGCATCCGCTGGGCATAGTGGAGCTGGTCGATGGCGGCATCCCGGTCGGAAAGATACTCCCCAAGGGCTACCAAGTACAGTTCTTTCAGCCGCTCCTCGGTCAGGTGGGGCGTTTCGCATTTGTGTTCCCCCTTAAATTTGTCGTTACACTGCCAGATGACCCGGCGGTAACGGTCGGTGGAGTGCCAGGTCTTGGCACCGAAAATCCCGCCGCAGTCGGCACAGTGGATCTTCCCGGAGAAGGGGCTGGTCTGACGGTGCCGATTGCGGCTGTTTTTACGTCGCTCCAACTCCGTCTGAACCTGTTCCCATTCCCAAGGCTCGATGATGGCGGGATGGCTGTCCTCCACATAATACTGAGGAACCTCCCCTTCGTTGACCTTGGTTTTCTTGGTGAGGAAATCCACCGTAAAGGATTTCTGAAGCAGTGCGGAGCCTTTGTATTTCTCGTTCCGCAGGATGCTCTCCACGGTGGCTCTCTGCCAGACGGCCCTCTTGCCGGGAGTGGGGATCCCCTCCTCCGTCAGCACGGTGGCAATGGCGTTGGTGGATTTCCCCTGGAGGAACGCGCAGTAGATACGTCTGACGATCTCCGCTTCCTCCGGAACGATCTCCGGCAGCCCATCGGAACCTTTGCGGTAGCCCAGGAACTGGCCGTAAGGGATGCTGACTTTCCCGTCGGCGAAGCGCTTTCGCTGTCCCCAGGTGACATTTTCGGAGATGCTGCGGCTTTCCTCCTGAGCCAGACTGGACATGATGGTGATGAGCAATTCCCCCTTGGAGTCGAAGGTCATGATGTTTTCTTTTTGGAAGAAGCACTCACAGCCGGCCTCCTTCAGCTTGCGGATGGTGGTCAGACTGTCTACGGTGTTTCTGGCGAAACGGCTTACACTCTTGGTCACAATCAGGTCGATTTTTCCGGCAAGAGCATCCCGGATCATGCGGTTGAAGCCGTCCCGGCGTTTGGTGTTGACGGCGCTGATGCCCTCATCGGTGTAGACCTCCACGAAGTCCCAGTCGGGGTTCTCCTGAATGAACCAGGTGTAGTAATCCACCTGGGTCTCATAGGAGGTGAGCTGTTCTTCGCTGTCCGTGGAGACACGGGCGTAAGCGGCTACCCGGCGGCGAACCCGCTCCTTGGTGGGTGTTTTGGTATATGGATATTTATATCCTCAAGTGTTTTGCGCAGCAGCTCTTCATCAATGGGTCTCGAAAGCAATGCATATTCGGAGATCCTCCGGATATTGAACTGCGCATCCTTCATCATCCGTACCGTTTGGAGAAGCGGTGCCGGCGGCGCTTCCGTAATCGTCTTTCCTTCAATCATTTTGCGGATAAACTGCTCTCTGTTCATAATGGTCTTGTCCACCATCACATTCAGCCGTGAAAGCTCGGCATCACTTAAATAAACGGTAATCTTGTTGTTCCTTGTTCTGTTCGGCTTCTTGTTCTCTGTCTCGGGGGGTTCAGGGCCAGCCCTGTGATGTGAATCTGCCCGGGCAGATTCGTTGCTTGCTGAGACAGCCGCGTTATATTCGTTCCACTTCATCGAGATACACTTCCTTTCTTGAATTTTCTCTGTAGTGGAGCAGCAAACGGGTACCGACCGGGATTTCATAGAACCCTAAGTACTTCTGCCACCACTGGGCTGTCGCCATAATTTTCCGGCCATCCTCAAAGGTGAAGAAGACACGCAGGCAGTTGCGCGCCTGTGCCTTCAGATCGAGTACCCCGATAAAATCCCCGGGTTCCAGATTCAGAACATAATCCATGGTGAGAATGTTCTGCGCTTTCAGTTCATTTTGCGTGTAGACTTTATTTTCCATGCGTATGCCTCCTGCTTTTTTGATTTCAGGCAGGCGAAATAACTGCCTGCGGAACCGGCTCAAAAGGAAATATCGTGCTGTCTTCAGCCGCTTCTTCTATAGGAAGTAAGTTCTTCCTTTGAGCCGGTACAGAAAGTAATTATTTATTTAATTACTTATAGGGGATGCTGCGCCGTACTTCCGATATCGTTTTTATATGCCTGCCCCTCGTCGTCGCAAACTCCATATCGCTCGCTTTCCGTGCAAGCACGAAAACCATATTCTTTCCAAGCAATATTAAGTGATGTAGCAAGATATAAACATGGTTGTCCAGAAATGCTAAATCGTTCGTTTTTCACTAAATATCGCTCGGAGTAAGGAATATGGAATAAATCTATCAAACATACATCATGATCCGGTTTGTCAATATGGGGGCGTATTCTATACAGTTCCGGGTTAAACCTCTTATAATTGTTTATATTTGTGACACAAAAATCATTTTCCACGTCTTTTAATAATTGGTCAATCTTATTCTCGGCGTTGCTATATTGCGAGTTATTAACCGATTCAAGAATTTCTATCACTGTATCGAAAGCTGCATCGATGCAGTCTTTTTGTTCAGCAATTCTCTGGTAGATCGAATCGGAGTATCCTCTTATTGGTCCATTAATAAGCAACTCTGTAAAATCAGACATATATTCCCCTTTGTATTGCCGAATAAATGCCAACAAATCTTCTCCGTCATAATAAGCCGGAAGAGGATACTTTCCCATAAAAGAAGCAAGATTTGTCTCAAACCAATTATATCTCAATACACTATTGCACATTGTTATATCTCCACTTTATTTCTCGGTTGATATGTCTCAGATTACCCCACCACCAACTTATTTGTCTTCTTCAAGAACTTCGCCGGGATCGGGCGGTCTAGCTGCCAGGTGATATTCATCGGCCTGCTGCCTGTGTGCTTCACGTAGTTCGCCGTGCCCAGATAGGTGTACGCCTCTGCACCGCCGGTCATGCGGTCCGACTTAAACTCACGGACAAACAGCAGCACCTTGCTGCCGCGTTCCTTGTGGTGGATATATCGCTGACCTGTGGGCGAATTCTCCGCCGTGGTGCTTTGGCTTTGCCAGTGAAACAGACTCTCACTAATGGAGTAGTCATTGTACATGGTGGTTGGCGAATAGTCCTTGTCCGCCTTGTT
>ULQM01007441.1_pt1 | contig 14132 bp, 8 predicted proteins | sample 1954451 | NCBI WGS metagenome assembly ULQM01 (sample SAMEA4835655, study PRJEB28245) | human gut metagenome | biome: gut microbiome; material: fecal sample | place: Denmark | collected 2008 | reverse complement strand
CTCGGCCGAGCCATACGACGGCCCGTAATTGTTGGCCAAGTCAAAGTGCGTAATTCCATGATCGAAGGCATAATGCAATTTTTTCCGGCTGAGCGAGAGTGCATCCACGTCCCCGAAATTATGCCATAATCCCAGTGAAATGGCGGGCAGCATCACCCCACTCCGTCCGGCACGCCGATATTGCATACCACAGTCGTAACGATTTTCTGCCGCAACATAAACAGGTGCTATCATAATAATATGAATTTGAAAGGTTCAACCATCATTCTTTTGTCGGTGACAAAAATAAGATTTTATCTCGCACCTCTTTTCATTCATCCCTTCTATTATTTCTGCCTTCGTAATTTTTTCTCAGGCTTTCTCTTTCCCAACTCTTTATTGCACTTCTCCACCCAAAAAAGAATCATCAGCCATTACAGTTTACCCGACTGATGCAGAATATGCATGAACTCCTCACCGGTAATAGTCTCTTTTTCAATCAAGAAAGAAGCTGCCTCATGCATCACATCCAGATTTTCCCGAATGAGGCGACGTGATTTCTCATGTGCTTTCCGAATCATTTCAAGCACTTCCTGGTCAATGCTGGCTGCCGTTTCAGCAGAACAAGTGAGCGAAGTATCTCCTCCCAAATAGACATTATGCACCGTCTCCAGTCCCATCATATCATATTTATCACTCATGCCATAACGAGTGACCATTGCACGAGCCAGTTTGGTAGCCTGTTCAATGTCATTTGAAGCCCCCGTAGTCACCACGTGACAAATTTCTTCCTCTGCCGTCCGTCCACCTGTGAGGGTTACAATCCGGTTGAACAACTCTTCCTTATTCATCAATACCTGTTCTCCACTCTCCACCTGCATGGTATATCCAAGTGCTCCCGAAGTGCGAGGAATAATCGTAATCTTATGTACCGGTGCCGAGTGACTCTGCATGGCGGCCACCAACGCATGCCCTATCTCATGGTAAGCTATGATTTTCTTCTCTTCCGCAGAAACAACCTTTCCCTTTTTCTGTGCACCCGCTATCACGGTTTCCACACTTTCTTCCAAATCCTCGGTAGTCACTGCACTTCTTCCCATACGAACCGCCCTCAATGCCGCTTCATTGACAATATTGGCCAACTCTGCACCCGATGTACCTGCCGTAGCACGAGCCACGATGTCTATATCCACCGCCTCATGCTTTACCTTCTTCAGATGTACGTTCAGAATCGCCTTCCGTCCCTCCAGGTCGGGCAATTCCATTTGAATACGTCTGTCAAAACGCCCCGGACGAAGCAAGGCCTTATCCAAGTCCTCCGGGCGATTCGTGGCTGCCAAAATCACGACTCCTTTCCTTCCGTCAAATCCATCCATCTCCGTCAGCAACTGGTTCAGCGTCTGTTCACGTTCATCGTTTCCTCCCAGTCCACTGTCCCGCCGCTTGCCAATGGCATCTATCTCATCAATGAAAATGATACAAGGAGCTTTCTCGTTTGCCTGCCTGAAAAGGTCGCGTACTTTTGCAGCTCCCATTCCCACAAACATTTGCACAAATTCGGAACCCGAAATGGCAAAGAAAGGCACCTTCGCTTCTCCGGCTACCGCACGTGCAATCAACGTTTTTCCCGTTCCCGGAGGCCCCACCAGCAAGGCTCCCTTAGGCAACGAAGCACCTATATCCGCATATTTCTGTGGCTTATGCAGAAATTCCACAATCTCTTTCAGCATTTCTTTCGCTTCGTTCTGTCCGGCTACATCGGCAAATGTCGTCTTGATTTCTGCATCCGCATAAATCTTAGCCCCTCCATTCCCGAATGACATAAAATTACCTCCCGATGCACCCATACGTGCTTGAATACTTCGGCTGGCTTGCTTCCAGATTACATAAAACAACAGCCCCGGCAGTACCCACATCAAGATAAAATTCAAAAAAGGAGAATTTTCCTCAGGAACAATCTCTGTAAAAGCTACTTTACCGTCCTCATTCGGACTTTTTGCCTTCAGCAGCCTGTCCACCAGCTGAGGGTCATTTATCTCTCCAGTCTGATAAGTCGTGACGTCTTCTTTGTCGGCTACCGTGAAATAAATCTGTCCGGATTTAATCATCACCTCCTTTATCGACCCCTCTTCCATCTTTTCTATGAAAGTACCATAATCAGTGGACTTGATTTTCTGTCCCGTCAAATTCGGGAAAATCAACCAGTTCAAAAATAAGACAATCAATATGACCCATAAAAAGGTCACAAACGGATTTCCCTTCTGAGGGCGTGAATTCACTGTTTCTTGCTTCATGACGTTTCATTCTTAATTTAAAGGCAAATATCGCCAATCATACATAAAAAGATATGGTTAATATGGCGAGAATAGTGTACTAAATTACGTAAAATCAAAATGATAAATCAAAGTTTTTCATTACTTCCCGATAAAATTTTGCACAGATACAAAATCAGAAGCCGTTTCAGTATATCTAGACATATTATTTAAACTTAGGCATTGTAACTTCAGGACTAAATACATATAACCAATATCAATACTATGACCACGGCAATATTCCCAGAAGAAGCACAATTGCTTACCAGCACTACATAATTTCTCGAAAGCTGAAGAAATCTGTCTGAAGTATTCCATTTTTTCAATTTCTTAAATCTTTTCAATAGAAGCAAAACTACTTCCAAGCTGGCAACAACACCCTATTGCGAATAATTGTACGGTTAAAATGCAAAGACATTTGCAAGCGCATTTTGGAACGTATGAAAATAAGTACTTCATTTTTATAAGTTTCAAAAATATTGATGCCTTTTTTTAAATTATTATCTGAAAAACATTTGAGACATTTGATTGTTTAAAAAAAACATTTATCTTTGTAAAATATAGAACTAGAAATTTGAAAATACCCATATCTAATACATATGAGAAAACTCATTTCTAATCTAATACATATGAAAAAGACTCGTTTCTAATATATAAGGTGAAAACTATCGAAATTTCCTAGACATTAAATACTAACTTAAAACATTGGATTATGTTGAAAAAAATGAAATCAGTCAGTATGTTGCTGGCTCTGGCAGGAATATCTTCTACGGGAGCAGCGTATGCAGTGGCTGTACCTGAAGTTGATGAGACTCGGAGCGTACAGCAGCAGTCAACTTGTACTGGCGTCGTAAAAGATGCTGCAGGGGAAACCGTAATCGGAGCTTCTGTGGTAGTAAAGGGTACTGCCAACGGTACGATTACGGGGTTAGATGGAGATTTTTCTTTATCTGGCGTGAAAAAAGGGGATATCATCCAGATTTCTTTCGTGGGATATAAGACTCAGGAAATTGTATGGAATGGCCAGAATCTTGAAATTACCTTGAAAGATGATTCACAGATTCTGGATGAAGTGGTAGTCGTTGGTTATGGTACACAGAAGAAGGTCAATGTAACAGGTGCCGTATCCATGGTTGATTCAGAAGTGTTGGCTTCACGTCCTGTTTCTAATGTGTCACAGGCTTTGCAAGGACAGATTCCCGGCTTGAATATGTCTGTAAGCAGTAGCGGTGGTTCATTGGATGCGACCATGAACTTCAATATCCGTGGTACAGGTACTTTGGGTTCCGGTTCAAGCGCGTCACCTCTGGTTCTTATTGATGGTGTGGAAGGTGACATGAATACATTGAACCCCAACGATATTGAAAACATTTCTGTGTTGAAGGATGCCTCTTCTTCTTCAATTTATGGTGCACGTGCTGCATTCGGTGTTATCCTGATTACGACCAAGAACGGTAAAGCTGGAAAAACTCACGTAAATTATTCTGGAAACGTTCGTTTCAATGACGGTATCGGCATTCCGAAAATGGCCAATTCTTATGACTTTGCCACCATGTTCAATGCAGCCAATGTGAATGACGGTAATGCTCCTATCTTTAATGATGCGTATATGCAGAATATTAAAGATTACATGGAGGGCAAACTGACACAGTCAACTGTCGCTAATGGTAATGTATGGGCCAAGTGGAACGAAGGCGCTTATGATAATGTGGACTGGTTTAAGGAATTTTATAAGAGCTGGGTTCCTTCCCAGGAGCATAACCTCAGTGTAAGTGGAGGTAATGAAAAGACCCAGTATGTATTGAGTGGAAACTTCTTGGGACAAAACGGTTTGTTGCGTCATGGTGAGGATTACATGAACCGTTATACACTGAATGGAAAAATCACTACACAGCTTGCCAGCTGGGCCAGATTGACTTATACCACCCGTTGGACCCGGGAAGATTATGGACGTCCGTCTTATATGAGTGGTTTGTTCTTCCACAATGTAGCCCGTAAATGGCCTATCCAGCCTGCATACGACCCGAATGGCTTTCCCATGAATGAAAGTGAAATCGAACAGATGGAAAATGGCGGTTTGCAGACCAAAAATAAGGATTTTTATACCAACCAGTTGGCGGTTGTATTTGAACCTATCAAAGACTGGCACATCAATCTGGAGGGAACCATTCGTACCCAATCCGATTTTGAGCATTGGGATGTACTCCCTGTTTATTACTGGGACGTAAACGGTAACCAGCAGCCTATGGCTTGGGGAATGGGAGACGGAACTTACTCTCCAGGACAAAGCCGGGTAAATGAGTATGGTTACAAAGAAAATTACTATGCCACCAATATTTATACGGACTATTCAAAAACATTCAAGAGCGGTCATTACTTTAAGGTCCTGCTTGGTTTCAATGCTGAAAAATATTCGACCCGTAGTATTACAGGACAGCGTGACGGTTTGATTTCACCGGAAGTTCCCACGCTGAATACTGCCGTTGATGCAGATATTGCAACTGGTGGATATGCGCATAATGCGGTGGCCGGTTTCTTTGGCCGTATCAACTATGCATACAAAGATCGTTATATGGCAGAAATTAACGGCCGTTATGACGGCTCTTCCCGTTTTGTCGGAGATAAGAGATGGGGCTTCTTCCCTTCATTCTCTCTGGGATGGAATATTGCACGTGAAGGTTTCTTCGAGAAGTTCGGTGAAAAGAGTACCATTTCTACGTTGAAGCTGAGAGCTTCGTGGGGACAGCTTGGTAATACGAATACCGACGACTGGTATCCGTTCTATCAGTCTATGCCGGTAGGAACAAATTATTCCTGGATTGTAAACGGCTCTTTGCCCAGCTATTCTTCCAATCCGGGACTGGTAAGCTCTTTGATGACATGGGAAACCATCCAGTCTTGGGACTTGGGTCTTGATTTTGCATTGCTGAACAACCGTTTGACGGGTAGCGTCGGGTACTTCGTTCGCAAGACTTTGGACATGGTAGGTCCGGCTCCTGAATTGTCTTCATTGCTGGGCGCCACTGTTCCCAAGGTAAATAACTGTGATATGAAATCTTACGGTTTTGAAATTGAACTGGGATGGCGTGACCAGATTGGTGATTTCAAATATGGCGTATCGTTCAACATGTCTGATGCACAGCAGAAAATTACCCGTTATCCGAACCCGTCAAATTCTTTGAACACCTATTATGAAGGCCAGATGCTGAACGAAATCTGGGGATACACCACCATCGGCATTGCCCAGAGTGATGAGGAAATGGCCGCTCACCTGGCAAAAGTTGACCAGAGTTCATTAGGCAGCGGATGGGGTGCCGGTGATATCATGTATGCCGACTTGAATGGTGATGGACGTGTAAATACAGGTTCCTATACAACGGATGATCCGGGCGACCTGCGTGTAATCGGTAATTCTACTCCGCGTTACAATTATGGCTTTACAGTTGATGGCTCTTGGAAAGGATTTGACTTACGATTGTTCTTCCAGGGTATCGGGAAACGTGATTTGTGGTTGCCAGGTACGTATTTCTGGGGTACGAATGGAGGTATGTGGCAGTCTAACGTGTTTGAAGAACATCTGGATTATTGGACTCCTGAAAACCCGAATGCATATTATGCACGTCCGTCTTGGACCAGCCGCAACCACCAGACCCAGACACGCTATCTGCAGAATGGCGCTTATCTCCGTCTGAAGAATATCACATTGGGTTACACATTGCCGAAGGCATGGACACAGAAAGCTTCCATGGAAAACGTACGTATTTATATCTCAGGTGATAATCTGTTGACATTTAGTCATGTAAGCAGCATTTTTGACCCGGAAAATATTGGTTCTCTGTATAGTGACGCCGGTAAGACTTATCCGTTGCAGCGCGTTGTATCAGTAGGTGTTAATATTAACTTCTAAATAGTGAAGAGAAAATGAAAACAACATATAAAAGTTTATTTGTAGCATGTATGCTGGCCGGATCGGGTTTGGCAATTACTTCATGTAATGACTTCTTGGATTTGGCTCCGTTGGATGAAGTTACTCCGGAGGTCTATTTTCAAAGTGCCGACCAGTTGGGGGCCTATAGTATCTCACAGTATAACAGTATTTTTACTGCTCCCAGTGGATGGGGACAAGGAGCCATCCTGACAGGGGATGCCAATACTGACAATATGGTAAGCGGAGACGCTAGCCAGAGTTATTTTACGAAGGATTACTGGAAGGTTTCACAATCTGGAGATTTGGGATTCAGCCTGATCCGTTATTGCAACTATTTCTTTGAGAACGTGCTTCCGAAATACGAAGCTGGCATGTATGACAGTGATTTGGCCAATGCCAAACATTACATTGGTGAAATGTATTTCATCCGGGCATGGGTTTATTTCTCACGTCTGAAAACTTATGGCGATTATCCGATTGTAACCGAGGTGGTAACGGATAACAAGGAAGATTTGATTGCCCATGGTACACGTATGCCGAGAAATGAAGTCGCAGATTTTATTCTCAGCGATTTGGACAAGGCCATCGGATTTTTACAGGACAAAGGCTTTGCGGCCAATAACCGTATTAATAAGCAGGTGGCACAACTTGTAAAGTCACGTGTCGCTTTGTATGAGGCTTCTTTTGAAACATACCATAAAGGTACTGGACGGGTACCGGGTGATGAAGGATGGCCAGGAGCAAAATTACATCCAAACTATCAGTTTGACGTGACAGCCCATGTCAAGGACTTACTGACTCAGGCTATGGAAGCTGCCAAACTTGTAGCTGACGGAGTTACATTGACAGAAAATACAGGTGTTCTTGACCAGGACCCGTTGGCTCCGACAACTGGATGGAACCCTTACTTTGAAATGTATAATAGCCAGGATTTGTCGGGCATCAGTGAAGTCCTGATGTGGAAGGCTTACGGAACAGTGGGCTCTTCGAATATCAATCACGGCGTTCCGGCTTATATCGTGACAGGTGGTTATAACGGCTTGTTGAAAGGATATATTGAAAGCTTCCTGATGGAGGACGGTCTGCCTATTTATGCTTCATCTTCAAAAAAGCCTTATATGGGTGATGAAACCTTGAACAACGTAAAGGCCAACCGTGATGGCCGTTTGCAGCTGTTCGTCTTTGGAGAAAGCAATAAGCTTCCGATTCTTTCAACTAGGAACGATGAGGTTCATACCTTTCTTCCGGTATTGGCTCCGAAACGTGCAGGTGAAATGGGAGATATGACAGGTTACCGTATGCGCAAGGGAGAAAGCTTTGACAAGACTCAGAATGTATACGGTAAGGCTCAGTCTACAACCGGACAGATTTTGTTCCGTGGCGTAGAAGCTTACTTGAACTATATTGAAGCTCAGTATATGCGCGATGGAAAGATTGATGGTACTTCTGAAAAGTACTGGAAGGCTGTCCGTACACGTGCTCATGTAGATTCGGATTATACCAAAACCATTGCTGCCACGGATATGAGCAAGGAAGCGAAAGGAGACTGGGGTGCCTATTCACAGGGCAAATTGGTTGATGCGACTATTTACAATATTCGTCGTGAACGCCGTTGCGAATTTATTGGTGAAGGTATGCGTTGGGACGATTTGGTACGTTGGTCTTCAATGGATCAGTTGGTGAATAATAAGTTTATTCCTGAAGGATGTAATTTCTGGGCTAAAATGTATAAGACAGCCATTTATGATGGTGAAGGGTATGAAGCCACAAACGTCGTTACTTATATTGAAGGACCGACAGATGCAAAAGCCAATATATCTTCACGTTCAGAAAGTACTTATATTCGTCCTTACAGAATTTTAAGCAACAATCCTGTATTTGATGGATATACCTGGATGAATGCACATTATAATTCTCCACTGCCGATTCGTGAGATTGAATTGCTTTCACCGGATGAATCAGTAGACACTTCTGTCCTTTATCAGACATGGGGTTGGCCTACAGTTCCGAATATGGAAGCGGAAAAATAAACTAAAGTTTTAATATTCTTTGAGAGAGGTTGTTCCGAATTTACACAGGAACAACCTCTCTTGTTATTTTATCACTGTCTGATAAAGCCAATTAGGCATAAAAAAGTATTACTCGGTAAGTATTCGGTAACTACAGGCATTAAACCTTTATATACAACAATAGTGACAGTCGCTATTATTTTATTGAACCTATATGTTGCAGCCAGCATTGACCGCTGCCTCATGGCTGCCGCAGAAGAGGTAATTTTTCTGTCCCAAAGTAATCAGCCGGATAACATTTTCAGCCAGATTGTTATCCCAAAGCAGACATCCGTCCTCCAGACATCTCATCATGTTGTCCCACCGAGTATAGGCATACGTAATGTTTTCCCGACCTGAGAGTTGGAACTGAATTTAATACCTTCCGTTTCCATCCACACTCTCATGGCATTCATGACAGGTCTGACCTGTTCACGGCGTTTAGTCTTTCGTTCGTCGTACGACAGGCATGCCTTATCGCAGCAGTGTTCAATCCGATAGATATGCTGTATCTGGGTCAAACCATATTCGGCTATCTCTCTGTTTTCATCCAGAGCCTGTTCAAAATGACGGCGGATATATACCAGGCATTGAGCAGCCGCACGTCGGGTTGGTCCTGAAGGCTGTCTCATAGTCTGTAAAACCGTCATATTGAAGATAATCCCTTAAAGTGATCTGATTTGCCAGGAATTTGAGGACCGCTCCGACCTACAATCCCTCGTCATAATGAAAGATGACCTATTTCTCCATGACTGGGACCTTTCTTATTAATACATACAAAAAACTTCTCTCACACAAAAGAAATTTTCCTGTGCGAGAGAAGTCCTTATCTATTATTCCTAAAGAAAGATTGATTACCAGCCCGGATTCTGCGGCAACAGATTCGGATTACGTTGCAATTCACCTGTAGGAATTGGGTACAAATACATCTTGTCGTCCCACTTACGAGCTTTCTCTGGGGATGCATAATTTTCATAAATTACCGTTTGATGGAATTGTCCATCCTCACCCTTGACATATTTTCCCATATAAGTCTGGCTATTCTCCAACAATTTTCCAGCTTTCCAACGCTTCAAATCAGCAAACCGGAAACCTTCGCCTGCCAATTCCACACGACGTTCCCGACGAATCTCTTGCAGCAAAGGAGACAAGTCATATCCCCAATTTGGCCAGTTGGTATCTACAAACCCAATGTCCAATTTTAAATCGGGCATTCCAACACGTTTACGCAACTGATTTATCGTCTTGTCCAAATCCTCTTGTGTAATCGTTTTCAGTTCAGCCTTAGCTTCTGCATTCACAAGCAATGTCTCTGCATACCTATAAGCGATACCATCAATTGTACCTTTAGCCTCAATATCCTGTGAAGGATCGGGAGTGAAATATTTACGCACCCAATAGCCACTGGGACAATCTGCTCTCACAAAGTCCTCATCCTTAGTAATAAAAGTCATACCACCATCCACTGTCATCGTATAGGGTGCATCTCCTGTCAAAATCAACTGTTTGAAACGCGGGTCACGGTCCTGTGCTTCTTCAGCCATCGTTTTATTACGCTCATGTGCCTTCGAGGTAACCGAAGCAGGTTTTCCATCTGTATACAAAAAGCAATCCGCAAAATCTTTCGACCATCCACTCTTCGCATTCCGCAACCAATGGCAAGCATTATGCTCACGCAGCGCAGTCGCATAGTCAATATAAAGAATCGCTTCTTTCAAACTACTTTTATCTTCCATCACAAAAAGATTATAATAATCGACTTCCGGATGCCCGGTTTTATAAATCTCATAATGTGAAGAAGCGATTAGGGCATCTGTCGCGTCAGCTGCTTTCTGTAACAGACCTACCGCATCCGCATCATATCCCAGCTCTTTATGGTACTTATAATAAGTTCCCTCATTCAGACAAACACGGGCCATCACATGACGAGCTATATCTTTATTCAAGCGATTATTTTCTTCCTTTCCTTTCTCAGGCAACCATTCGACAGCAAACTCCAAGTCCTGCACAATTTTCTTTGCCACTTCATTTCTTGGCATTTTATTGCCATACAGTTCTTCGCTATCTATAGTCAGTTCACTTTCAAGCCAAGGTACATCACCAAATGTCTGGATTTTTTCAAAATACTCTAATGCTCGGAAGAAACGAATCTCTGCCACATACGGATTCATCTCTTCCTCAGATGCATTTACCCGTTTATAATGAGTCATAAAATAATTCAATTGCCGGATATTCTGCCATGATGCTTTTGTCCACCTTCCATCGTCACTACCCTCCGTAGGAACAGTATACTGTCCCCACAAAAAGGAGTTAGGCACGAATGGAATCTGATTATCACTGTCTTCATCCCCTAAATTGGTCACTCCCCCAGGCAATGTATTATAAAACGCATTGGCAAAAGTTTTCAAGTCACTGACAGACTTCCAAAATGTTTCATCATTCAGACTTTGTGGAGATCTGTCCAAAAAAGCATCGTTACAGCTTGTGAACGACAAGGCCGCAGCCATATAAAGTAAATATTGAATCTTCATAATTATTAATCAGCTAATAGTTAAAATACGACATTCATCCCTACCGACAACGACTTCTGTTGCGGATAACTATATGGATCAGATAATTCCGGATCAAATCCTTCCGGAGTATGCTTGAATGTCAGCAGATTTTCACCCGTAAAATAAATACGGCACTTCTGGATACCCCATTTTTGAGTCAATGCGACTGGAAGCGTATACCCCAAAGACAAAGATTTCAAGCGCAAATACGCAGCATTAACCAAATAACGAGTCTGGTTTCGTCCAATGGCTGTGCCTCCATTGAATCGAGCTACCGGAAGCCAAGCGCTGGTATTATTCACAGTCCAATAATCATTTGCCACCGCAACCGGCACCTGCCATTGACTTCCATATTGCCACTTGAATGTATTAGGAAGCATAATATCCCGTTTTCCTACACCTTGGAAGAAAATGCCCAAGTCAAAACCTTTCCTGTCGGCAGATATATTAAACCCGTACCGGAAACGAGCGCGATTGTTTCCTATAATTTTCTGGTCTCCGGGATTATCCACCGTATTATTTCCATTATCAACGATTCCATCGCCATTCACATCCATAAACCTTATATCTCCCGGAACCTTGTTGATTGCTCCATCTACCTTTGACTGGTCGGGTGCTTGCTTTATTTCATCCTCCGTCTGGAACAAGGTCGACTCATACCCCCAGATATCACCAATAATCTGTCCTTCATAATAAGGACTCGACAAAGATTTTGTAGGATTATCATACTTTGTAATCTCAGCTCTTGTATCCGACAAGTTAAATCCAAGGCTGTAATGCAATCCGTTTTCCAGCTGATCATTCCAAGTCAAAGACAATTCCCAGCCACGAGTCACCATATCTGCTGCATTCTCCTCAGGCTCGGCAGCACCTAGAATTGCCGGCAAAATTTTTCCAGGTCCCAGCATTCCAGTTGTAGCACGCTGATAATAGTCAAATGTACCCTGCAAACGACTCTGCAAGACCGCAAAATCCAATCCTAAATCCCATTGGGTTACTTTTTCCCATGTCACAATATTGCTGACCAAAGCTCCTGGTAACACATACGAATTCTTCTTGCCTCCCATTAAATAACTGTTTTGCCCTGTAGAATAATTAGACAAGTACACATACCAGCCATTATCCAAAGCCTGATTAGCCAGGCTACCATAAGAAGCACGAAGCTTCAATTCATCAAAAATATTATGGGTAATATTTTTAAACCAACTTTCTTCAGACAATCGCCATCCCAAGGAAAACGAAGGATTGAACACTGCACGATTGTGTTTCGGGAACTTAGAAGACAAGTCGTACCGCCCGTTCAGTTCCAACAAATAACGGTCTGCAAAGCTATAATTCACGCGGAAAAAACCACTTCTTGTGGCCCAACTATCATCCGAGTTCCCCACATATTTTTCTCCTGTAGCGGCATCCATTGAAGGAAGTTCATTGGATACAAGATTTTCACGCTGTGCTTAAAACGCCCGTGTATGCTTGGTTTCTTGATTAAAACCTAACATCACCTTAAAATAATGCTTGCCGAAAGTTCCTTCATAATCTCCGAACAAATTAAATGCATTATATGTATCATTTTGCTGATGTTCATACACATAATTAGGGTTTGTCCACTGGAACGTTTGCAGAAACTTACCATCTATACCATACTCATCAAATGACTGTAAATGATTTTTTATATGTTCCGCATAATAATTGAATGTATAATCCATATTAAGCGTCAAGCCCTTAAGTGGAGTCAGTTTCAAGGCTAGTGTATTCCAAAAATCATTCTTTGTTGTTTTACGTGCGCCCCCATCGGTCAATATTGCTGCAAAGTTCGTATAATTACCCTGTCCGGACCAGTTCCCATCCGGATGCTTTACCGGCATCAAGGGCTGTGTATCATTGCCAATCCAATTCTCTCCATGCGCCCTATCCTGCACAATACCATCCAGTTCAGTACGGATAAAGCTCGTTTTCATTGAAACATGCATCCAATCATTAATATCATAATTGATATTATTTACCATATTGAATTTACGGAAACTTTCATTGCCATACCGCAAAAGCGATCCCTGATCAGTATATCCTACCGAAGTATAATATGTAGCCTTATCACTACCTCCATTGATATTGACATTATACTTTTGCACCGGATAGCTTTTCTTGTACATTTCTTTCATCCAGTCCGTATTCCCACAATAAGCATATTTCCCGGCCTGAGAATTGGCATATTGCCAACTATTCGGATCTGTAGCCACAAACACCGGAGAATTGTTTACCGGATCATTATAGTACGCTTCTATGTGTTCCATCTCTTCCTGGCTGAAGATGTTGCGTCCATTGGTAGTCTGCCCGGCCGCATTCATCCAAGTCATATATTCCATCGAATTCATGTAACGAGGACGGGTAGTAGGACTATTAAACGAAACAGAAGCATCGAAAGAGACACGAGTAGGCATATTCTTACGCCCGCTTTTGGTTGTTATCAAAATAACACCATACGCGGCACGTGCACCATAAATCGAAGCTGAAGCTGCATCTTTTAGAACTGAAACACTCGCAACATCTTGTGGGTTAATCAAGTTAGGGTCCATTTCCACTCCATCCACCAAAACCAACGGTGAACCTCCATTAATAGATGTTTCACCACGGACATTAAATGAAGAACCAGCTCCCGGCTTTCCACTCGTCGTTACATTCAGGTTAGGAATTGTACCTTGAAGTCCTTGTCCTAAGTTTACAATCGGACGATCAGCCAAGACTTTATCGTCCACAGCAGAAACAGCTCCTGTCAGGTTAGCCTTCTTTACTGTAGCATAACCCACAACTACAACCTCCTCTAAGGTCTCCGTATCCTCTTTTAAGACTATTTTTAACGGATTGCCATCCCACAAAATTTCCTGTGTCATATAACCGACATATGAAACGGTAATAACATCACCTTTTTTCACATTAGAAAGGTTAAACTCTCCATCAAGCCCCGTGATGGTACCGTTCGTCGTGCCCTTCACCACGACTGAGGCCCCAATAATCGATTCTCCATCACGATCTGTTACAAAACCCTCACAAGTAGTCTGTTGTTGTACTACCTGTGACTTCACAGCCTCTACATCGGGCATAGCTTGCATAAATCCGCAAGGAAGCCCCGACAAAAGCAAAAATGCACTTAATGATTTTAAATGCTCTTTAGTCATAGATTTAAGTTTAATAAGTTAAAGTCTCAAATTCAGATGCATAACAAGACCCATAATTCGCCTTTACAATCCACCTGATAAGTTTAGTTTTATGATAAGTTTCACTACTGTCCAATAAAAGTTAGCTAATCGGTCTTTGA
>ULQM01056350.1_pt1 | contig 14237 bp, 14 predicted proteins | sample 1954451 | NCBI WGS metagenome assembly ULQM01 (sample SAMEA4835655, study PRJEB28245) | human gut metagenome | biome: gut microbiome; material: fecal sample | place: Denmark | collected 2008 | reverse complement strand
ACCGATTGGTCTAAGGTTCGGATTATCTTGCATTGGTGGAGATAAGGGGACTCGAACCCCTGGCCTCAGCATTGCGAACGCCGCGCTATACCAACTTAGCTATATCCCCACGGCACAAAATATTCTACAACATATCCGCGCGAAATGCAATAGTTTTGTTTTGGCTTGATGGGACAAATTTTGCGGCGGGGCAAAAAAATTTGTTGTTCCCTATTGACTTTCGCCCGCCAAACAAGTATACTATCCCTTGTCCGTTGCGGCGGACGCAACTGAATATGGCGGCGTAGCTCAGTTGGCTAGAGCATTCGGTTCATACCCGGAGTGTCATTGGTTCGAGTCCAATCGCCGCTACCACATAAAGCACTCAGCATCGGCTGGGTGCTTTTTTTACTGCACCTTACTTCATTACCTTGCGTTTTGTAGGCATTACTTTTTATTTATCGGCACAATCAATAATACTTCCTCTTAATCAATAAGTCCAATTTGACTAAACCAACGCCGCCAATATAATAAAAATGTTTGATTACGACAGAAGGGGGCGTGGGCTATAAATGCCTGAAAGTAAGGTTAAAAACGAGCGGAACGCAGACGTTGCGCTGCTCAGCGGCCTGACCCGCCGCCAGCTAAAGGAGCTGGAAGAAAAAGAGAAAACTCCCGCGCAGAAAACCGCGGAAGCAATAATAATGATACTGCCGCTGCTGTGCGGATGCATAGCCATGGCGGAATACGTGATACTGCCGAACAACAGCCGCAATTCAAAGCCCTGGAGCTACGTTTGGGTGCTTGGCGCGGCCATGTGCATCTATCTTGTGTGCTTCATAGTGTCCCTCATAAGGCGGGCGCGGGGCGAAAAGCAGCTCTATGAAAAGCTGCGCTACAAGGCGCCGCGCTATGCCGCGCTGTTCATATTTTTAGCCGTATATGATTACCTTACGCTGAAAACCGGCACGCTTACGCAGCCGTTCGTGCCCTGCATGAACTATATAATCAACGCATTCCTCGTTGACTATAAAATGCTTGCGGACTGCACGCTCAATACATTGAAGCTGCTTTTCATAGGCTATTCCATAGGCGTTACGCTGGGGCTTATAACCGGCATAGCCTGCGGATATTCCAAAAAGGCGCGCTATTGGCTGGACCCCATAATCAAGTTCTTGGGGCCTATCCCCACCTCCACATGGATACCTATCATAATGGTAGTTGCAACGTCCCTTTTCGGCGGGGCGGTGTTCATAATAGCCCTCGGCTCATGGTTCGCGGTAACGGTGGCCTCTCTCACGGGCATTTCAAACGTGGGCAAGGAATATTTCGAGGCCGCGCGCACGCTGGGCGCAACGAACAGGCAGCTTGTGCTGCACGTTGCCATTCCCCATGCAATGCCCTCCATTCTTCAGGGCTGCACGCAGGCCATGAGCTCATCCTGCGTGGCAATAATGATTGCCGAGATGCTGGGCGTAAAATCCGGCCTTGGCTGGTACATGACTTGGCAGACCGGCTGGGCCAGCTATGATAAGTCCTTTGCGGCGCTGTTCGTAATATGCTTCATATTCACGCTGGTAACAAACGGGCTTGAAAGGATAAAGCGCTATCTTCTCAGGTGGCAGAACGGAGCCGAAAAATGAGCGACAATAAAAAGAAGGTTTGCCTTAAGCTTGAAAACGTAAGCAAGGTTTTTGCAAAGGTTGAAAGCGACGGCGTGACCCACGCCCTGCAGGACGTTAGCACCGAAATGCAAAGCGGGGAGTTCGTGTCCCTGGTCGGCCCGTCCGGCTGCGGAAAATCCACAATACTGCGCCTTGTTGCGGGGCTTATAACGCCAACGCTCGGCCGCGTTACCGTGGACGGCAAAGAGGTGGACGGCCCGAGCCCTCAGCGCGGACTGGTTTTCCAGAACCCAACGCTTTTCCCCTGGCTCACCGTTGAAAAGAACATATCCTTCAGCCTTGATATGCAGGGCGCAACCGTTGGCAAGGCCGAAAAGGTAAAGCATATGCTTGAAATAACCGGCCTTGAAAAGTTCCGCAACGACTATCCTGCCCAGCTTTCCGGCGGCATGGCGCAGCGCGTGGCGCTGGTGCGCACGCTTATAAACGAACCGGAGATACTGCTGCTGGACGAGCCTTTGGGCGCGCTTGACGCATTCACCCGCATGAATATGCAGGATGAGATACTCAATATTTGGACGCAGCGCAGGCAGCTTGCCCTTATGGTTACGCACAGCATTGACGAGGCCGTTTACATGGGCACAAGGGTGCTGGTTATGGAGGCCAACCCCGGGCGCATAGTGGCGGACATAAAGATAAGCGAGGATTTCCCGCGGGACAGAAGCTCCGCAGGCTTTGTTGAATACCGCAACGAAATACTCAACAAGCTGCATTACGGCGGCAAAAACGCCTAATTTACGGTTTATACGGCAAGGAATGCCTATAAATAAAAAACTTTTCGCAAGGAGAAGAAAAACAATGAAGAAGATTGTTGCTCTTATGCTCGTGCTTGTCATGGCGCTGTCCGTATGCGCCTGCGCGGGCGTTGAGACCAACGGCGATAACACCGGCGACAATAAGCAGTCCGAAGTTATCAAGGATTCCAACAACGACGGCCAGATAGAGGTCGGTACCGTTGACGACGTTGAGGTCAACGAAGCTGACGAGCATCTGGATGCCGCCGAAGCCTCCGCTTCCGGCAAGTGGGAAGCCCTGTTTGTGCCCCTTAACATCGAAGGCCGCGCCATAGACATGGCCAACTTCGACCTGACCCCCACTCCCGAAGAGCTGGAAGCCATGAAGAACGAGCCCGCCTACGGCCGCACCATAAAGTATTTCATGAGCGACGGCTGCACCTCCGGCCCCACCATGGCCGATCACCTTGGCTACTATGCGGAAGCCGGCCTGACCGCCGAGGGCGTGAAGGGAAGCAGCGACGTTGAAGCGCTGGGCACCAATCAGGTTGACGTTGCCACCGGCATGATGGCCAAGATGCTTGTTCCCATCACCAACGGCGTTGATATAACCTTCACCGGCGGCGCGCACATTGGCTGCAAGTCCCTCTATGTTCTTGCGGACAGCGAATATGCCACCACTGCCGACCTTAAGGGCCAGAAGATCTCAGTCCCCAACGGCATCGGGAAGTCCGACTACAACATAACCGCCCTGCTCCTTGACGCGGACGGAATCAATTACAGCACCGATGTTGAGCTGGTTCAGGTTTCCGCGGACGCCTGCGTTACCGCAATGGAAAACGGCGAAATAGCCGCGGCCCTGCTGAGCGACACCTTTGCCTATGCCATGGTTAAGGACGGCAAGCTCAAGTGCATCCGTTCCCAGCTTGATACCGACTTTGCGGACCGCGTATGCTGCGTTATGGCAATGAACGGCACCTTCGTAAAGGAAAACCCCACCATCGCCAAGAAGGTGGCCCAGGCCGTGCAGAAGGCGCACAGCTACATGCGCGACAACCCCGAAGAAGCCACCAAGGTACTGATGGACATGGGTTGGAACGGCGGCAACTACGAGATGAACATAATGATAAACAATTCCCTCCAGTTCGGCCTTTCCGATGAGTTCACCGGCAACACCCTCAAGGACTTCATCGAGCGCTATATCCGCCTTGGCCTCATCACCTCCATGGACAACGCGGACGAGGTGCTTGACCTTGCATGGACTCCGGTTCTGTAAGGCGATAAACCGAAACGCAAAGCGGGCGCGGTGGAAACATCGCCCCGCTTTTTGCTATTGACACCGCCCTTATGCGGTATTATCATCAAACCGAGAACATACAAAGGAGATAAAAACATATGCTTAAATGCGCCGAATGCCCGCACCACGGCTGCCAGGTGCACGATGTTTCAAACGCGATGATATGCTGCCCAACCAAGAACGACGAGATACAGCAGCAGGCGAGCGAGCTTTATAAGGACCCGGAAAACTACACGCTGGCGCACAACGCGGCCGTGGTTGAGGCGGAAGGCTACGGCAGGCTTTGCCGCATGGAGGAGATTATGCTCTTCGCCAGGAAGTGCGGCTATAACAGGATAGGTCTTATATTCTGCGTTGGTCTTTCGGATGAGGCGCGCGAGGTGAGCAAGATTTTGACCCACAATGGGTTTGACGTTGTTTCCGCCGTGTGCAAAAACGGCTCCGACCCAAAATCCTCCATAGGTTTGAAGGACGAGGAGACGCTTTCCGGCTGCGCGGACGAGGTGATGTGCAACCCGATAGGTCAGGCGCTGCTTATGAACAGCGAGCATACGGACATGAACATAATACTTGGCCTGTGTGTTGGGCACGACAGCCTTGTTATGAAATATGTTGAAGCGCCCACCACCGTGCTTGCAGTTAAGGACAGGGTTATGGGACACAACCCGCTTGCGGCGATATACGTTGCGGAAAGCTACTATAAAAAGCGCTTCTTCGGCAAGAAGGAAAAATAATATACGCCAAGCTAAAAGGGACACGGCTGCTCCGCGGGCGGCTGCGTCCCTTTTTTGTGTGCCTACGCAAAGGAATGTTTTTCTTAGGCCTTCTTACCCTTTCCAAAAACGCCCCGATTTTCAGCACCTCCACAGCCTGCATATTATCAGCCGTTATAATTTCGACCCGCCGCCTTACGGACGGCATACGTTCCCCTGCCCCCGCTCGTATATAAAGCTTATTTAACGGGCGTTCCTATGCGCTTATCCAATCTCCATTGCGGCGGCGCGCCGTCATCGGCATAGTATTCGTCCATTGCCGCAATTTTACCGTCCTTTGTTTGAATAAACGAGGTTACGTGATAATATGCGCTCCTGTCCTTTGGATATATAAGCGTGACCGTGATTATAAGGTCGTTCACGGTTTCCACCCTTTCAACCTCCCCTTCCCACTCCCCGGGATATTCGCAATTTGCAATTATAAATTCATCCACGGTGAAGCGTTCGTTGGTGCAATGCCAATTAACATACGCATCGGCATGGAAATATTTTCTTATCTCGCCCTCATTCTGGGCAAGAACCGCCTTCCAGAACTGCTTTATGTCCATTGCTTCCGCCATAGCTCCCCCTTCTGCGCACGAATGTAGAAATATTATATCATACAACCCGCAAATGCCTCTACCGCTTTTGCGGATACGGAAAAGACCGCCGGCCCTTGCTGATTGGGTCGGCGGTCGTTGTGTTAGTGCGCAGCTCGCGCTTATGTATCCTTGCTCCTGTCCACATAGGTGGTATGCAGCAGCTCGTGCGCAATATGCGAATTGGGCTCGCCAAGGAACTCGGCATAAAGCTTCTGCACCGCTGGGTTCTTATGGCTCTTGCGTATGGCCATGGATTCATCCTCGCTGTATGTTGCTGCAGCGCGCGCGGCACGCGGGTCAACATAGTAGCGCGTCCTTGCATCCACTATCGGCTGTCCGCCGCCGGTAACGCAGCCGCCCGGGCAGCCCATCACCTCTATGAAATGATATGTCTTTTCGCCCGCGCGTATGGCGTTGAGCAGCTTTGCGGCGTTTGCCGTGCCGTGAACTATGGCAACTTTTATATCCGTACCGTTCACGTTTACGGTGGCCTCCTTTATGCCCTCAAGCCCGCGCACGTCCGCGTATTCAAGCCGCGGCATATCCTCCCCCGTCAGCACGTCCACAACCGTGCGCAGCGCCGCCTCCATAACGCCGCCAGTCACGCCGAATATTACCGCCGCGCCCGTGGATTCGCCCAGCATATCGTCGAACTCCTCCTCCGGCAGGTGCGCAAAGTCCAGCCCCGCCTGGCGTATCATGCGGGCAAGCTCGCGCGTGGTAAGGTTGGCGTCCACGTCGCGATAGCCGTCCCGCCCGAACTCCGGCCGCGTAATTTCAAATTTCTTAGCCGTGCAGGGCATTACGCTCACAACGTAAATGTCGCGCGGGTCAAGGTCGTTCTGCTTGGCAAAGTATGTTTTTGTTACCGCGCCCTGCATCTGGTTGGGGCTCTTGCAGGTTGAAAGATTGGGTATAAAATCCGGATAGAACGTTTCGCAGTATTTTATCCAGCCCGGGCTGCAGCTTGTTATCATGGGCAGCACGCCGCCGTTCTTCATCCTGTTCAGCAGCTCCGTACCTTCTTCCATTATGGTAAGATCCGCCGCGAAGTCCACGTCAAATACCTTATCCGCGCCAAGGCGGCGTATTGCGGATACCATTTTGCCGGTGCAGCGCGTGCCTATGGGCAGGCCGAATTCCTCGCCAATCGCAACGCGAACAGCGGGAGCCGTCTGGAACACAACGTATTTATCGGGATCGTTCAGCGCGGCCCATACTTCCTTGGTGGCGTCCTTTTCGGTAAGCGCGCCGGTGGGGCAGGCGGCTATGCACTGGCCGCAGTTGATGCAGGCAACGTCGTTAAGGCTTTTGCCGAATTCGGAGCCTATCTGCGTCTTAAAGCCGCGGTTCTGCATACCTATGGCAAACACGCCCTGTGTTTTGGCGCAGGCGGCCACACAGCGGCGGCACAGTATGCATTTGTTGTTATCCCTTACTATGCTGGGGCTTAGTTCATCAATGGTCTTTATTATGCGCTCGCCCGGGAACTCAATATCCTCTATGCCCATTTCGTTGGCAAGGGATTGCAGTTCGCAGGTCTGATTGCGCTTGCAGGTGAGACAGGAGCGGTCATGATCGCTCAAAATAAGCTCCAGCACAGCGCGGCGCGCCTCCAGCACCTTGGGCGTGGAGGTCTTTATTTCAAGCCCCTCGCTCACGGGCAGCACGCAGCTTGCCTGAAGCTTGCCGGTTTTTGCGTCCTCAACAAGGCACATGCGGCACGCGCCTATATTGTTGATGTCCTTCAGATTGCAAAGCGTGGGTATCTTTATTCCCTGCGCCATGCATGCTTCAAGCACGGTTGCATTCGGCTCCGCCTGGACTGTTCTTCCGTCGATTTTGAGTGTTACCATCTTTCAAAACCCTTTCTGTTTTTTTCTGTATGCTTTTTTCATACGTTTGGGTTCAATGCGCGATATCATTACGCGCATTATAACCATAACATAAATGATATGCTTAGTCAATCGGAAATGACAGAAAGATGACGAAGGTTGGTGGGGAGCGTTTTGGTCAGTGCAAGTTCGACACAATAAGCCTGCCCTGAAAGGGGAGGTGGATGCGAGTGTAACGAGCAGACGGAGGGGTTATAAAAAAGCTTATCTTCTATTTGTTTGTTTCAACCCCTCAGTCGATCCGCCCCTCCATATTTAACTTTTCTGCATACCCTCCCCTCCAACAAAATATAAATACAAATGAATAGAGCCGCGAAAGGAGCAAGGTGAAATGGAAGCGAAATTTTTAGATATCGGCGGGAGCAAAACGCTTAGGCTGGCCGCGCGGGAAAGCGCGGAGGCCGCGATAGAGGGCGCGCTGCCGCTGCCCGCGGGGATAAGGCTTGGCGATATTGAGCCGCTTTGCGCAGCCGCCCGGGTGGAGGCCGCAGCAGCAACCGCACACGACGGACGGATAGACATAGAGGGCAAGCTGAAGGTGAGCGTTATATTCCGCAACGCCGTGCGGGAGATGATACCGAGCGGGGACGGCGCGGACAATGCCGGCGGGGACCCCGCCGCTGCCGAAAAGGGCGGGGCGTTCACGTCCGGCGCGGCGTTCAAATACAGCATTGCGTGCGACGCGGCGCGGGAGGGCATGCGCGCGGAGGTCACGGCTTACGTCACGTCCTGCACGCTGAGCGCCGCGGGAGAGCTGATGCTCAGCGCGGTCGCGGGGCTGGACTGCGCCGTTTATGACACGTCTCCCCTGCCCATGCTAAACGGCATCGATGGCGCAGAATGCGAAATGAAGCACGAGTGCATATGCACCTGCACAGAAACATTGATAGGCCAAAGCGAGACGGACTTTGAAACAGAAACCGCCCTGCCAGCGGGCACGGAGCCGCTTTTTGCAAGCGGGGAATGCAGCGTAAGGAGCGTTACGCCGGGCGGGGACACGGCAATAATAGAAGGGCAGCTTTGCCTTGACCTGCTGCTGTGCAGCCGCGCGGGGCTTACGGCGCACGCCGTGCAGTTCCCATTCACAATAGAGGCGGAGCTTGACAGCCGCGCCGAGGGCGACGCATACGCCACGGTTTCGCTGAAGGATATATACATATCTCCCGCCGACGCATCAAGCGGCATAGCCGCCGTGCGCGCACGCCTTGCGGTGAGCATATATCAAACTGAGCAGAGCGAAACGGCTATATGCACCGATGCGTTTATACCCTATCATTCCTGCCAAATGCAGACGGAGAGCGCAAGCATTATGCAGCGGATGCGGCGAAAGACCTTCCGCTATACGCTGAGCGAGAATATACCCCTGCCCGACGGAGCAGACGGCGCGAAGAGCGCAATATGCTGCGCCGCAATGCCCTACGTTACAACAGCGGAGGTAAAGAACGGCGTGCTAAGCATAGAGGGCATAATAACGCTGAACTGCGCGCTGCGCACGGCTGAGCCGAACGCGCTGACGTTTGCATCGCAACTACCTTTCCTGTGCGAAACGCAATACACCGGCGCGGATGCGGACGCGGCGGACGCAAGCGTTAAGTGCCTATCCTGCACGCTTATGCTTACAGGCGGTATGCTCACGGCGGAATGCGTGCTAGAGCTTTCCGCGGTGCCGTATACGCTTACAGGCATGACCATAGTATCCGCCGCGGGTGAAGCGGAGCCGGTAAAGCGGCAGAGGGCGATTATAGTATACTTTGCCTCTGCAAACGAGACGCGCTTTGACGTGGCTAAGCGATACAGCCTGCCTGTAAGCAGCATAGCCGCGGGCGGGGACACGCTTTGCGAAGGCGAAAAGCTGACGTTTTTGTGCTGAGCGGCTAAAGCGGCATGATGAGCTGTGTTTTCGCCGCAATGATAGCGGCGGCAATAATATGCGGCGCGGCGAACGGCAGCATAGCGGTGGTGCTTGACGCGCTGACGGAGGGCGCAGCCAACGCGGTAACGCTCTCCCTATCCCTTGCGGGGGCGTATATGCTATGGATGGGGCTTATGGGCATAGCGCGAAGGGCGGGGCTTATAGACGCGCTTTCGCGGGCAATGAGGAAGCCTCTCGGCCTGCTTTTCCCAAACGCGGGCGGGGCGATAGCGCCCATAACGCTGAACTTAGCCGCGAACTTCTTCGGCGCGGGCAGCGCGGCAACGCCCTTCGGGCTGGAGGCCATGAAGGAGCTGAACGCGAAGGCTAAATATGCCGGCGTAGCTACGGACGAAATGTGCATGTTCCTTGCGCTCAACGCATCGGCGCTGGAGCTGCTGCCGGCGAACGTGCTTGCGCTAAGGACCGCCGCAGGGAGCGAGGATGCGTACATAGTGGTGCTGCCCACGTTCATAGCGTCCGTGATAAGCTTCGTTTCCGCCGCAGCAATATGCGCGCTGCTCTGCCGCATAATGCCGCAAAGGCCCATAGGGAAGGGCAAGGCATGAGCTATATTCTGCCCCTTATGATACTGGGGCTTATAATATACGCGCTGATAAAGCGAGTGGACATATACTCCGCGTTTACCGAAGGGGCGGCAGAGGCGCTGCCCATGCTTATAAGGATATTGCCGTACATGGCGGGGATGCTTGCCGCGATACAGGCGCTTAGGGCGTCCGGCGCGCTTGAATGGCTGCTTGGTGCGCTTTCCCCCGCTTTTAACGCCATGGGCCTTCCGGCTGAGCTTGCGCCGCTTTTTATACTGCGGCCGTTTTCGGGCAGCGCGGCGCTCTCGCTCCTTGGCGACGTACTCACAACATACGGCCCCGATACTTTCACGGGCGTTGCGGCAAGCATAATGCTCGGCTCCACCGAGACAATATTCTATACCATCGCGCTTTATTTCGGCACGGTTGGCATACGCCGCACGCGCGCGGCATTGCCCGCGGCACTTATAAGCTCCGTTATAGGTACGGCGGCGGCGATAGTCCTTGCGCAAGGACTATTTGCATAATGGGGCAAGTGATGCTATAATACTGATAAATTGGGTGAATGTGTTTTTGCCCGAAAGATAAGGCTTTGCGGGCAAAATTGCCGAACGCTCAGCCGGGAGGGGTTTTTATGAAAATAGACGTTATTCCCGTATACGGAAAGGTTTTAAGCAACCATATATCGTCCTGCACGGTAATAGTTGTGGACGTTTTGCGCTCCACAAGCTGCATAATAACCGCCGTTGGAAACGGGGCGACCAAGGTCGTTCCCGCGATAGACCCCGGCGAGGCGGCAATGCTTGCAAGCAGGCTCGGGGCGCAGGATGTTGTGCTGGCGGGCGAACGGGAGGCGGTGAAGCTGCCGGATTTCGACCTTGGCAACAGCCCGTATGAATTTACCAAGGAAGCCGTGTGCGACCGCAGCGTTATAATAAGCACCACCAACGGCACCGCCGCCATACACGGCATGTCCGCCGCGAAAGAGGTACTGATTGGCGGCATGATAAACCGCACGGCAGTTGCCAAAAAGGCCGTTGAGCTGGGCAACGACATAATAATCGTCTGCGCCGGCACATATGGGCAGATTTCTGCGGACGATCTCTTAGCCGCAGGCTCCATTGCGGAGGCGATACACCGCATGGCGCGCGAGCCAATGGAAGCGACGGACATAACAATGGTCTGCTGCATGCTGTACGCGGACTGGAAGCAGGGCCGCGCCGACCTTTCCGTTACAAAGCACTGCGCACGGCTGATATCACTCGGCTTTGAGGAGGACATAAAATACTGCTTCAGCGAGGACATAACCGAAGTCGTACCGGTATATGAAAACGGCGTGATAAGGTGAAGAGCGGATAGATAAATAGGGAAATTAAAAGCAGGGTATTACCCTGCTTTTTTGCTTCTTCAAAAATCCGCTTTACAGCTTCATCAGCGCATCGTAGAGCGCCTCGAGCCCATCGCGCGTATAATATTCTATCGTTATTTTGCCCTTCTTTTCGCTGCCGTCTATGGTCACCTTGGTGCCCAGATGCTCCCTGAGCTTTTCCTGGGCAACGTACATGTCGTTGGTTTGGCGGACGCGCTTCTTCTTTGATTCGCGCTCTACCCTGTCAAGCTCGGGATTGGTAAACTTGGTGGCCTTGCGCTCAATCTCGCGCACGGACCAGCCGTTTATGGCGGCGTCGCCCGCAAGCCTTCTTACGGCAGCCTCGTCCTTTATGGCGGCAAGCGCCCTGCCGTGGCCCGCGCTGAGCTTGCCTTCCTTCACCATGTCCTGCACGCTGTCCGGCAACGAGAGCAGCCTAAGGCTGTTTGCTATTGCGGGGCGGCTCTTGCTCAGGCGGGAGGAAACCTCCTCCTGCGTAAGGTCGTGCTGCTGCATCAGGAAGCGTATTGCGGCGGCCTCCTCAATCGGGTTCAGGCTTTCGCGCTGAAGATTTTCTACAAGAGCTATCTCCTGAATTTCGGCATCATCAAACTGCTTCACTATTACGGGTACGGTTTTGAAGCCGGCAAGCCTTGCCGCGCGGAAACGGCGCTCGCCCGCGACTATGGTATATCTGTCCCCATTTTGGTGCACTATTATGGGCTGCACCATGCCGTGCCGTTTCAGGCTCTCCGCAAGCTCGTTGAGCCTGTCCTCATCGAACGTTTTTCGCGGCTGGTCGGCATTTGTATCTATCATGTATATGTCCGCCTGCACAACGCCTTCCGGCGGAGTTGCGGTAAAATCGCCAAGCAGCGCGTCCAGCCCGCGCCCAAGCTTCTTCATTGCCATTGCTTATTTCTCCTTTTCCACAAGCTCCCGCGCCAAGGCGTCGTAGGCCTTTGCACCAACGGATTTAGGATCGTATTTATTGATGGGCATGCCGAAGCTCGGCGCCTCGCCAAGGCGCACGGAACGGGGAATTATGGTATCGTACACCTTATTTTTGAAGAATTTCTTCACCTCAAGCACCACCTGCTCGGAAAGATTGGTGCGCGCATCGAACATGGTAAGCACAACGCCCTCCACCGCAAGCTTGCCGTTAAGATGCGTGCGCACAAGCTTTACAGTGTTCATAAGGTCGCTCAGGCCCTCCAGCGCATAATATTCGCACTGTATGGGCGCAAGCAGCGTATCGGCCGCGGTGAGCGCGTTTATGGTGAGCAGGCCCAATGACGGCGGGCAGTCTATGAATATATAATCATAATTCTTGCGCACCTTGTCCAGCGCGCGCTTCAATACCGTTTCGCGGGCAAGCGTGTTCACAAGCTCCACCTCAGCACCCGAAAGTTCCTTGCGGGCGCATATCAAATCAAGCCCTTCGGTGGGGGTCTTTACGGTGGCCTCGGCCGCGCTTACGCCGTTTATCATAACGTCGTATATGCTGTGCTCCGGTGCGTCCTTATCCACGCCAAGGCCGCTGGTGCAGTTGCCCTGCGGGTCAATATCTATGCACAGCACCCTTTTGCCCAGCGCCGCAACGCAGGCGGAAAGGTTAACGGTGGTGGTGGTCTTCCCCACCCCGCCCTTTTGGTTTGCAATGGCTACTATCTTGGACATGCTTTTCTAATCTCCCTCAGCTTTGCTTCGTCCGCCTCTATGTGCAGATCCATAAGTATTTCATCGTAATATTCGCCGTCAACGCAGAATCTCCCGCGGTGGCGGCCTATCTCTTCAAAGCCGAAGCGCTTATACAGCGCGATGGCGCGCTCATTGTCCGCATACACGCCGAGTTCAACGTTTTTAAGCGATGCTTCCTTCGCAAGCTCTATAAGCGTTTCCATTATCGCGGAGCCCACGCCGATGTGCCAATACTTCCTGCGCACGCTCAGCGCAATTTCCCCCGTGTGCGCCAGCCTGCGGCGCGGATAACAGCCAAGGCTGAATATGCAGGCAAGCTCGCCGTTTATACGGCCGCCGTACACGCCGCCGCGCTCCTGCTTCAAATTCTCCTCCAATATCAGGCGCTCTTCTTCCTCGCTTATGCCAAGGCCGTTTTCATCCATCAGCAGAAAATGCGTCTCCCCGCCGATCGTTTTAAGATATTCCAGTATTTCCGCCGCGTTTTCGCCCCGCGGACGGAATATTTGCAGCACGCTGCCATCGCGCAGCACAACGCTTTTTTCCATTGCCAGACATCTCCGTTTTGCGATATTTCCCTATTATTATATAAGATAATCCCTAATAACACAATGACTCAATGCTGCATTGTTTCACGTGAAACATTATAACACGTTAAATTCCGCAAAAAAAGCGATTATAAAGAGCGGCTTCGGCATAAAAAAAGGCGCCGCGGGGAAAATGGCGGCGCCTGACAACACGGCATGGACGGCCTTGGGGAGGGAATCGAAGGCAAAGCCCATGCCAAAGATTATATCCTGAGTTTACTTCCCGTCCCGTATCCTTACGGCTGCTTTGTTCACGGCGGGGATGAGCGCGGCTATTACGCACAGTATGGTATCCACGCCGATTGTGGTGAAGTTATACATGAACGAATACGCCCACGCGTTGGCGTAGCCCGCCTCCGCAGCGGAATCGGCGAAGAATATCGCCCCGCTGAGCACGCCGCACAGCATGCGGCAGAAGCCGCCAACGCCCGCGCCAAGGGCAAGGCTCTTGGGGAAGAAGCCCGCAAGGCCGAGCACCGTGAAGGAAAGGAAATAATCCAGCACAAACTGAACAGGATGCACAACGTACGCGCCCTGCACCACCTGCAAAAGGCTATACGCAAAGCCCGCCAGCAGGCCGGCCGCGGGGCCGTACATCCACGCGAACACGAATATGGGCAGCATGGAGAACAGCGTTATGCTGCCGCCCATGGGCATTGAGAACAGCTTGATATAGCTAAGCACGAACGCAAGCGCTATGCACAGCGCGCCCTGCACCAGCATACGGGTGGTGATTTTATTGCCCTTTTTCTCAACTGTCGGCGCGGCATTGACGTGCTTTTTATTCAGCACCGCAAGCACCGCTATCAGCGCGGCGACCGCCACGATGGCGCCTATGAACATCCAAAGTTCCGTACCCTCAAGCTTTGCAAGCTTTTTAAGAAGTACAAATTCCATTCTTGTTAAAACCTCCGTGTGTTTCTTTTGAAAAAAGAAAAATCTCCGCAATTCTTTGCGGAGAAACCGGACGGCATTTTCGCATGCGCCAAATCTATTCTCTCCGCTTCCCTACGCCGGCATTATCCGTACAGGTTCCAAGGGTATATCTCAGCCTGAAAACAAGCTCCCCCAGCGGGTGATTATTCTCTTTTCGCCGCTATATTAGCACGTTTGTGAAGAAATGTCAATCCGTGCCTTTTGGTGCGCTTTATAAACTCACAGATTAGCCTCCCTCCT
>ULQM01007064.1_pt1 | contig 14344 bp, 20 predicted proteins | sample 1954451 | NCBI WGS metagenome assembly ULQM01 (sample SAMEA4835655, study PRJEB28245) | human gut metagenome | biome: gut microbiome; material: fecal sample | place: Denmark | collected 2008 | reverse complement strand
CAAAATGTAACATTAACTCCAGAAATATCAATTAAAAATATCATTGATTTAGATGAATGGGATCCTGTAATTTCCAAAAATGATAAACTTTTAAGAGAATGGGATGAAGAATATTCAAAAAGTTTTTTTGATGCAAGAAAATATCCAATAATATTATTTGTACTGGCTAAAATGATGGAGATGAATGAAGGAGAGAAAAATCAAGTAATAATGTGGTTTATAAATAATATATAAAGTTTTGTAGAAGCAGAAATGCTTCTATTTTTTTTGATTTTTTTAAAATTAATGTCCCCTTTTTAGATTTTTTTGTGCTGTTCATTATAGAAGGAAAAATTTTTTTATAAAAATGTAACCTTTTTGAAGTTTCATTTCGCTTTTATTTATAGAGGGATATAAAACTTTTTAAAAGCACATTGAAAATTTAATATTTAAATCATTAAATACAAATAATGAAACTTTTACATAGTCATAGAACGAGCGAGATAATAACCGTCCCACGCAATGAGTGTAAGTCTGTCAGAGACAGACAGGTGGAATTCCTGAGGAGTGATAAAAATCACCATTTAATGATATAAAAAAACAAATAATAAAATTGCAAGTAGAAATTTTGTCGAAACGATTGACAAATCTTGGAAATGATGATATAAGATAGTTGTATTCGATAAGAATACAACTGAAAAATTAAATATAGATATTTCCCTGTTGTAGGTTGAGTCACTATGTAACTTAATGATAAAATAGCGACTGATTTTAAAAATCTAAAAAGTACTTCGCGAGAAAATACTTTCCCTACTGATCGGAAGCCAGAATGTGTAAGAGGCCCTTTGATTCGTCGGCCTATGTTGGTTAAGTGAGTAAAAAGTCCAACAAGTATAAAGAAGTAATGTGTAAGTCGTAAGTGCTACAGATGTCTTATTTAATTCACAGTAAACAATAATATAATAATGTCCAAAAACAGATATGTGTTGGGCTTATTAAAAGATACTTTTTTACAAAGAAAGTACGTTTGTTTATTGCGGATTAAATAGGCTTCTAGGTATCTCTTATGACTTTTTTGATATTTATTCAAAAAAGTCAAGAAAAATTTTATGCAAGTAAGCAAAAATTTTTCAGTAAGAGTAAACGGAACTTCTGTATCATTTAATGGCTTTTTAGGGAGATGTTTTAAAATATATAGATATTGATATAAGGTTTCGTTTAATTCAAAAAAAACGAAGCCTTTTTTGTCGTTTAAAGCTACTTGCTGGAAAGGAGGAAACATGGAAGATTTAAAAATTATTAATGCAGATAATTTATTATACACAACACTAGCTGAAAATGAATTTATAGTAGATGAGATATTGCCTGTTGGATTACACTTGTTTTGTGGAGCTCCTAAAGTAGGTAAAAGTTGGTTAATGCTTGATTTGTGTATTAAAGTTTCAAAAGGAGAAGAAATTTGGAACTTAAAAACAAATAAATGTGATGTTTTATATTTAGCATTAGAAGATACTTATTCAAGATTACAAAAAAGATTATTTAAGTTAACAGATGAGATAGATTCTAATTTCCATATAGCAATAGAATCAAATAAAATTACGAATGGATTAGTAATGCAATTAGAAAATACAATAAAACAATATCCTAATACAAGATTAGTTGTTATAGATACTCTTCAGAAAGTAAGAAAACAAAGTAATGATGTCAATTATTCAGCAGACTATGGAGATATATCAACATTAAAAGCATTTGCTGATAAAAATAAATTAGCAATTATATTAGTTCATCATTTAAGAAAACAAGATGATAGTGATGTTTTTAATAAAATATCAGGTACAGCAGGAATAATGGGAAGTAGTGACACAACATTTATACTAGAAAAGAAATCTAGAGATGATTCAGTTGCAACATTATTTGTAACAGGTAGAGATGTTGAATATCAAACATTTACATTAAGATTTGAAGAATGTAGATGGAATTTAATAGAAAGGTCTTTTCAAAAAGAACTAGAAATGAAAAATGCTCCAGAGATAGTAAGTAATGTTATATCTTTTATCAATGAAAAAATAATGTGGCAGGGAACTGCAACGGAATTATTAGAAATATTAGATAAAAAAGATATAACACCACAATATCTTACTAAAGTTTTAAACGAATATAGTAAAACAATTTTATTGGATAATAAAATAAGTTTTACAACATCTAGGACAAGTATAGCTCGTTTAGTAACTTTGAAGAAAGATATTGATGAACTTACAGAGCAGAGCTAAAAATGACATTAGCATTTATGATAATGTCATCAATGACGATGATGACGCTAAATTTATATAGCGGTTGAATCGTCATTGTAGGAAGTCCAGATGGAAAATCTGGCACACCAACTTTTGTAAAAAGTGTAGTGTGTTACACTCATAAATGCGTTTTTTGAAAAATTTTAGCTCAATGAATGACGGCGAAGATATTAAAATTTTACAAAATTAGATGAGTGATTTTTGACTGGCTGAAAGTCAAAAATTGCTCATCTAGGTAAGCATATGAGTGTTCTCACGTTTTGATATGAGATAATAAAATGCAAATTGAAAAATAAATAAAGGTGTCATAGTAATTTCATCGTCATTATCGTCATCAAAACGTGGGCTACAAAGAAATGCAATAAATGAAGGGAAAAATGAAATAATGGCATATACAATAATGAGATTTAAGAAAGATAAAGGAGGTGCTGTAGCTAGTTGTGAAAGACATAATGAGAGAAAAAAAGAAGCATATAAAAGCAACCCTGATATAGATATTACCAAAACAAAATATAATTATCATATAGTACAAGCACCACAATACACATACTCGAGAAAAATAAAGGAATTAATAAAAAAATATGGATGTAAAACTAGAAAAGATAGTATAAAACTTGTTGAAACATTAATAACAGCTTCACCAGAATTTATAAATAAATTATCTGAAAAAGAAAAAAGGGAATATTTTGAAAGAGCAACAGAATTTATGAAATCAGAAATAGGAGAAGATAGAATAATATCAGCTGTAGTTCATATGGACGAAAAAACTCCACATATGCATTTAGTATTTTGTCCAATTAATAAAGAGGGTAAATTATCTGCTAAAAGTATATTAGGAAATCAAAAAAGTTTATCTGAATGGCAAACAAGATATTATAAATTTATGCACGAAAGATGGAATGAATTAGAAAGAGGGCAATCTGCACAAATTACAAAAAGAAAGCATATCCCAACTTGGTTATTTAAAATGGCAGATAATTTAGATTATTTATACAACAAGTTATCTAATGTAATAGAAAATATTAATTTAATTGGTATGAAAAAAGATAAAGCAGAGGCAATGGAGATATTATCTGAATTTGTGCCAAAAGCTCGTAAATTTTCAGCTAAAGTAAATTCTTATAAAGATTATATTAGAGAATTGGAGATAAAAGTAATCAATCAAAAATATGATAATAAGGAACTTGCAGAAGAAAATAACGAACTGAAAAAACAAATGGGAGATAAAGAATTTGAAACTAGTATGAAATTAATGAATATGCAAAATCAACTTAAGAAATATGAAAAATATATAAAGAAAGTTCCAAAAGAGATACTTGAGGAAATTGATAGGAAAGAAAGAGAACATAATTATTATAAAGATAAGGAGATGGAAAGATAATGGCACAAATTTTAAAAGAAGAAAAATTAATTTATACAACACACGAAGTTGCAAAAATATTGCATTCAAGCCCAAATTATATTTATGAATTAATTAAAAAAGGGAAGTTAAAAGCTGTAAAATTAAAAAGTCTGAAAATAAGGAAAACAGCCTTAGAAGAATTTTTGCAAGAAAACGAAGGAAATGATCTATCAGATTTAGAGAATATAAAAAGAATAAATGAATAGGAGTGAAATAAATATGTCGAGTATTAGAATAAGAAAAAGAGGTAAAAGTTATGAATATTGCTTTGATATAGGAAAAATTAATAATAAAAGAAAAAGAATTACAAAGTCTGGATTTAAAACCAAAATTGAAGCACAAGAAGCAGGAACAGTAGCTTATGAAGAATATATTAGAACAGGAGTTGTTGTAAAAGATTGCCAGATGTCATATCATGATTATTTAGATTTTTGGTATGAGAATTATTGCAAGATAAATTTAAAATATACAACACAGGAAGCCTATAAAAATATTATCGAGAAATATTTAAAGCCTTCACTTGGATTATATAGATTAAGTGCAATAACAAGTATAACCTTGCATAGTTTCTTGACTGAATTATGTAGTAAATATTCTTTTTCTAGAAGTTATTTTAAAAATATATTAAAAGTAATGAAAGGTACTTTTAGAGATGCAACAGATGTTTATGGATTTATAATATATAATCCTAGCTTAACATTGAAATTGCCTAAAATGGAAGAAAATAGTGATTTTGAAAAACATTTATATACACAAGATGAAATTGATAAAATTCTAACAAGGTTTAAAGATGATGATGTATTTACCTGTGCTTTTATTACAAGTTGTTTTACAGGAATGAGACCAGGAGAATTATGTGCATTAACTTGGGAAGATATTGATTTTGAGAGTAAAGTTATAAATGTAAGACATTCTGTTTTTGATAAGAAAAAGAATGAAAACGGTAGATGGTATATTGGCACAACTAAAACAAAAAGTGGAGAAAGACAGATTCATATTAGTCCAACACTTATGAAGGCTTTAGTAAATTTTAAGAATAGACAAATTGAATTAAGGCTTTTATATGGTAAAGATTATAAGTATTATCATTTAGAAGAAGTGAAAAATCAGTATGGAAAAATTTTGGAATATCAAATAGTAGAAAATCAATCAAATATATTATCAATGAAACCTGCTAATATGATTTTTACAAGAGATAATGGTAAATATTGTGGTACAGATATTATAAAATATCCATATAAAATAATTCATAATGAACTTGGGATAGAAAATTGCAGATTTTATGATTTGAGAGGAAGTTATGCGACTACAATTTTAAGAAATGGAGTAGAAATAAGAGATGTAGCAGATGTGTTAGGACATAAAGATATTGAAACGACAGAAAATTATTATATTTCGAGCACAGATGAAACAAGGAGAAATGTAACAGATTCTTATGAAAATGCTATAAATTTAGATGTGATTGAAGATATTATTAAATATGAGATTGGATAAGCATAGAGAGCTGACTTAGGTTGGCTATTAAATTTTGAAAAAATCAAGACAAATATAAAAAAATATGTTATAATTTGCGTATGTAAAAATAGCTGTTGGAGGAAGGAATATAGAATGAATGATTTTTGTATGATTGAATCAGCTTTTGACAATAAAAAAGAATTAAATAAAGTTGTAGATAAATTATTAAGTGATAAATTGGTTTCTAGTTGCCAAGTTATAAATAGTGAAAGTACATGGAATTGGAAACATGAAAGAGAGTCTGCTCAAGAATTTTTATTGTTAATGAAAACTAGAAAAGTATATGCTAAAGAAATATATGAAGTTATAAAGTCAATACATAGTTATGAATGTTTTGAATTTGCAATTTTTGATTTAACAAGTGAAAATAAAAATTACCTAAATTGGATTAAAGAGGAAACAAAAAATGATTGATGATGATAGATTAAAACATTCTTATGCAGTTGGTAGGAAAATGGTTGAAATAGGAAAAAAATATAAGTTAAGTGACTTTGAATTGCAAGAATTATTTGTTTTAGGTTTAAATCACGATATTGGTTATGAATTTGGAAATAATTCAAATCACAATATAATAGGTGGTAAATTATTGAAGGAGAATAATTACCAATATTGGCAAGAAGTGTATTATCATGGACAAGCTGGATGCAAATACAAATCATTGTATTTAGATATTTTAAATATGGCTGATATGCAAATTGATAAATATGGTAATGATGTTGGTTATAATAAAAGACTTGAAGATATATTAAATAGATATGGGGCAGAATCAAATACATATTTACAATGTAGTGAATTAATTAATAAATTGAATAAAAAAAACATGGACTAGAAAACTCTAAATCCATGTCTGAGGAGATTAAATACCAACGTATTTCATATGGTATGCCAATCGAGTCTGACCATACCCATATACTCCAAGCTGTCTTTCAGTTACCCATGTTGTGTGAGTACAAATATATCCTCTCTTAAGAAGATTGTCTCTTTCTGCAATGCTGTATACTACCATATTGTTCCTCCTTATATTTAGGCTAGTTTAGCCTTTGGTGTATAGTTTTATTATACAATATTTATAATTAAAAGTCAAAAAATAATAAAGTAAGAAATGACATATTAAATTGAAATGAAGCTATTTATAAATTATTTTTAATATAATGAAATGGAGATATTAGATAAATGAATAATATAAAATATGAATATACAAAAACACCATTAGATTATCAAATAACGGAGTATGATTGTGGAACTACTACACTTTTAAATGCTTTAAGATATTTGTTTAAAAGAAGCGAAATTTCTCCAGAAATATATAAATATATAATGCAATATACATTGGATCAAACTAATAGTTTTGGAGAAATTGGAAAAGGCGGAACATCAGTAAATGCAATGGAATTTCTATGTGAATGGTTAAATATAAATGCTAACAGTATGGGAATGAATATAAAATGTACAAGTATTCAGAAAGATAATATTTCTATATATAATTCAGATTTGCAAAACAAAATAAACGAAGGTGCAGTTGCAATAGTTAGAGTATTTCAAGATTGCGAACATTATTGTTTATTAACAAGAATCGATGAAGATTATGCATTTTTATTTGATCCATATTATTTAAATATAAATTATTATGATGATGATAATGATGTTGATATAATAAAGGATAGACCTTTTGAATTTAATCGAAAAGTAAAAAAAGAAAGAATGGAAGACAATACAGTAAAAGATTTTGCATTAGTAAAAAATGAACATAGTGAAATAATTATTATTGAAAAAATTTGAAAATGGAGCGATATCATGAATAAAATAAATACTTCAAATAAAACTGCTAATATTTTATTATTAGTTATTGATTGTCAAAATGCATTTATAAATGAATTTACTAAATCTTATGCAGATAAAATAAGTAATTTAGTAAATAGTAAAGTCTATAAATATGTTGCGTTTACAAAATATATCAATACAGAAAATAGTATATTTTATAAAGGTTTGAAATATGAAAAATGTTTAAATGAAGAAGATAGAAAAATTATTATAGATACCAAAAATTATGATGTTTTTGAAAAAACGACATATACAGCTTTAAATGATGAATTAAAACAATATATTAAAGAAAACGAAATTGAAGAAATACATTTATGTGGATTTGATACAGAGGCTTGTGTTTTAAAAACTGCATTGGATTTTTTTGAAAACAATTATAATGTTAAAGTGCTAGAAGATTATACTATGAGTAATTCTGGTCTAGAGTATCATAATTGGGCTTTAAATATTTTAAGAAAATTAATTGGAAAAGATAAGGTGATTCAATAAAAAGTGAAAGATATTGAAAGATTTCAAGTTTCAAAAGAAAAACAAAAATTATATCATGAAAGAAGATTAATGTTGCAAAATAAAACTATGGGAGAAAAGACATTAATAACCAATACATGTATAGGGGGTAGATTATATCATGATTATAACCAACAGTTTTTATCACCTACGATTGATTTATATATTAAACCAAAAGATTTCGTTAAGCTTTGCTGTAATTTGAAGGAATATTTAGAAAATGATTTAGTAGAAGAAAAAAATATAAAAATTAATAATTTTGTTGTTGGAAAGTTAAAAGATATACATATTTTTTTCTCGCATACAAATTATACATTTGAAATAGCAAAGCAGAATTGGGAAAGAAGAAAGAAAAGAATAAATTATGATAATATTATTGTAATTGCAACCGATAGAATAACATTAGATGAACAATTAAGTAGATGTGATGATTTAACTATACAAGAATTCAATAAAATCCCATATAAAAAAATTATATTTACTACAAAAAAATATGATTATAATTATTGTCATTTTTTAAAATCTTTTGAAAATGAAAAATGTTGCCCAGAGGCTACATTACCAGCAAAAAATAAAAGGGGAAAATATATAATAGAAACTGATGGATTCGATCTTGATAAGTTTATTTGCGAATAATATTTACGTTATTACTAATATAAAGAAAGTGAGGAAAACATGGAAGATGAGCTTATAAAAAAATTAGAATTATATGTCAAAAATTATGATATGAATGATGAAAATATTAAAAGAAAATATTATCATTCAATTAGGGTTATGAAATTTGCAAAAAATATAGCTGAAAGTTTAAAAATAGAGGCACATAATATGGAATTAGCTATTGTGGCAGGGATTCTTCATGATTATGGAAGGTTTGAACAATGGAAGAACTATAAAACTTATAGTGATGTTGATTCAATAGACCATGGGGATTTAGCTGTCGATTTATTGTTCAATCAAAATGAGATAACTAATTTTTATAATAATAATAGTGCATATAAACAATTATACTATGCTATAAAATTTCATAATAAACTAGAAATTCCAAACGATTTGGATGACAGATATTTATTGCTATGTAATATTGTAAGAGATGCTGATAAATTAGATATTTTTAATTTATTAATAGAAAACAAGAATTTATTTTCAGAAGATTCGTGTGAGATTACCGATAATGTAAAAAAGGATTTCTTTGAAGAAAAATGTATCAATTATAAAGAGATAAAAAACAAAAGTGACAAGATTATCTTATTATTGGCAGTTTTTTATGATTTGAAATTTAATTATTCATTAGATTATATAAAGGAAAATCGTATTATTGATAAATTATATGATAATGTTGAAAATAAAGAAAAGTATAAAATATATTTTGAACAAATATATAAATATTTTAATAAAAAGATACAATAATAAAATAGATAGTTATACGAGGGGAATTTTAAATGAGAAGAAAAATAATAGTTTTCATAGTAATTTTTATAATAATTTTTATTGCGTGTATATGTTGTTTACCTATAAAGAATACCAAAATTTATGCAAAAATGTATTTAAATAATAAATACAAAGATGATTCTTCTTCTAATATAAGCTTTTGTGAAAATGGTGAATATATCGTTAGAAAAGCACATTGGTGGGGAGATGGTGAAACATCTCTGAATAATGATGGTACATATACAAGGAGGTAAAAAATGAATTTAGAAAAAATGGATAAAAACGATACATCAATTATAAAATATTCTAAAACAGATAATGTTTTAAATGATGTTTGTTCAATTATAGATTCTGCAAGAGACTATGCATTTCAGTCTGTTAATCTTGCATTAGTAGAAAGAAATTGGTTAATTGGATATAGAATTGCAGAAGAAGAATTAAAAGGTGAAGGAAGAGCGGATTATGGTACAGAAATAATAAAGAAATTATCAAAAAAATTGAAGGAAGAATACGGAAAGGGCTTTGATTCAAGAAATTTATATTATTTTTTGAATTTTTACAAAACTTTTCCAAACATTTTGAACACAGCGTGTTCAAAATCTAATAGATTGCTTTCTTGGAGTCATTATAGAACATTATTACAAGTATTTGATAAAGAAGCAAGAGAATGGTATGAAAATGAAGCATTAGGACAAACATGGAGTGTAAGAACATTACAAAGAAATATTTCATCACAGTATTATTATAGATTATTGAAATCTCAAGTCAAAGAGCCAGTTATAGATGAAATGAAAAAAGTAAATGAAAATCAATATTTAATGAATAAATTAGAATTTGTAAAAAATCCTGTTATAGCTGAATTTTTAGGATATTCTTTAGATGATAGTTTTACAGAAACAGAATTAGAATCTAGTATAATAAATAATTTACAAAAATTTTTAATGGAATTACGGAAAAGGATATGCTTTTGTTGCAAGACAACAACATATTCAAACAGAAAAAGAAGATTATTATATAGATTTGGTATTTTACAATTATATATTAAAATGTTTTGTGTTGATTGATTTAAAAACTAAAAAAATAACTCATCAAGATGTTGGTCAAATGGACATGTATGTTAGAATGTATGATGAATTAAAAAAAGCACCAGATGATAACCCAACAATAGGAATTGTATTATGTTCAGAAACTGATGAAGATATAGCAAAATACTCTGTTTTAAAAGGAAATGAGCAACTTTTTGCTTCAAAATATAAATTATATTTACCAACAGAAGATGAGCTTAGAGCAGAAATAGAAAATCAAAAAACAATCTTTGAACTACAACAGCAAAGCAAACAAGAGTTGGATAATAATTAGTTTTTGCAAAAATTGCGAAAATATTCTAGACAAAAAATGAATAATATTGTAAAATTTAAAACATATAAAAGACAAATAACGATGTAGACAATGTCGCCAATTTGTCGCCAAATAAAAAATATTTATTATTTAAATAAGTACAATAAATACAAATAATATTGATATTTCAAAAACTGAAACACTAGTAAATACAAGTAATACAGATAATATTTATAATGCTATAAATATTAGGAAAACTCGAACATGTGGAAGTGGGAAAAAGTACAAAAATTGTTGCGGTAAATAGTAGTAAAATCAAGGGTTTGCGAAAATTTGTGAAAACAAAAAAATCGTAAAACAAGGCAAATGTTTGCAATTTGTTTGCAAACAAAATAAAAAAAACATAGAAGCCGTGAAACCCTTATATATAAAGGAAATCTTTTGCAAACAATTTATGCAAACAAATAAAAGTCAGCATTCGTGCTGGCTTTTTCATTATAGGAAAAAATAATAAGATTTTATTATATTAAAAAAAAAGAGATGATGCTCTTGAGTTACCCCGGGAATATGTTTTAGAAAATAAAGATTTATATGATTCTGTGGTTTTTCATGTGAAAGAACAAATCGGTCTTGGAGTAGAAAAAAAGGATATTAAAATTGTTCATATTATGCATTACCCATTAGGGAAAAATTATACATTTTATTAAAAACGAAAAAGTTTAATGGAAAATTGGAAAACAAAATTCCGATGGAATATTCTGATATAAAATGGTTTGATTATAATCATTTACCTAAGAAACTACACAAAAAATTATTTAGAAGTTTTAAGGAAATAGAAGAGGGGGTATTTTACAGTGAGTATGTTAAAAAATAATTATTACCATAATATCAGAGAAGAAATTTTTGGTGCAACTGTTTTTGATTTGGTGAAAGGAAAAAGATATTATATTGAAAGTGAGAGAGGAAAGATGGATTTCAAAATATAAATTAGATGCTAAGGATTCATCGAGAATTAAGTATTGGCATAATCCAAATGGAGTATCAAAATGTTTAATTTCAGATGTGGATTGGGGATTTAATGGTGTATTACCAAATGAGTTGAATTTATTGTGTTTTGAAGAATTTATCAGTTTTTCAAATAGTTCAAAATATAAGGATTTAGATATTGAAAAAGATGATATTTATGATAGAATATTAATGATGAAAGGGTTAAGAAAATGAAAGTGGAAAAGGCAGGATGTATATTAATTAATAAAGAAAATAATAAGATAGGACTAATATATAGGCAAAAACAAAAAGATTATTCTTTTCCAAAGGGGCATAGAGAATCAGAGGAGTCTTTGATAGAATGTGCAATAAGAGAAACAGCAGAAGAAACAAAAAGAGATTGCATTTTGTATAGTAATGAGCCTGTGGCTCAAGAACACTATTATGATTCAAAAAATGATGAAGTTGATATGTATTATTATATTGCAATTGATAATGGTAAAAGTAATAATGATTCTTTAGACATTCATGATTTAATATGGACATCATTTGATGATGTTTATAAAACTTTATCATATGATAGTTTAAAAAAAATTTGGTTAGAAGTTAAAAAATTAGTTTTAAAAATTATAGAAGATGAAAAGTAAATTTAATTTATTATTAATTCAATTGAAAAATTTGCAATTTTGAATAAAATATAGTATAATTTACTCATTCACAAAGCCATTGCGAGGAAGAGTAAAAAAATATAAAGCATTTTAGAGAACTCTGTTAGATGAAAAAGAGGATGTAAGTATTTTTTGAACATGGCCCTCAAGGCGAATGACTGAAATACTCTTAGTAGGTCATTACGGGAATGCCCGTTATAGCAGATACCTATAACTATGCATAGACATAAGTAGGTTAGTGAGTTTAATGCAGTAATGTATTAATAAATAAGAGTGGTAACGTGAATATATTCACCTCTTAGGGACAATATTGTTTCTAAGAGGTTTTTTATTTAAAGAAAGAGGGAGATAATATGAATATTATAATTGGAATTAGTTGGCCTTTTGCTAATGGAGAATTGCATATAGGTCATGCAGCAAGTAGTTTGCCTGGAGATGTTATAGCTAGATACCATAGACTTAAAGGAGATAAAGTTATATTAGTATCTGGTACTGATTGTCATGGAACACCAACTGAGGTAAAAGCATTACAAGAAAATAAAAGTCCAAAAGAAATAGTAGATGATTGCCATGTTTCATTTTCTAAAGATTTTAAAGACTTTGGTATAAGTTTTGACTTATACAATAGAACAGATGATCCTTATCATAAAGAGTTTGTTCAGGAACAATTTGTTAAATACTACAACAATGGTTATTTAGAAGAAAAGGAGGAAGAACAATTATATTGTGATCACTGCAAATTATTTTTAGCAGATCGTTACATTATTGGTATTTGTCCTAAATGTGGATCTGAAATAAAAGGTGATGAATGTGAAAAATGTGGAAGTTTACTTACAATCGATGAAGTAAAAGAAACTAAATGTGCTATATGTGGTAATAAGGCATCATATAAGAAAAATAGAAATTTATATTTTAAACTTTCAATCTTTCAAGACAATATAAAAGAATTATTAGATTCTAAAAGAAATGATTGGAGAGGAAATGCTGTTAATTTCACTGAAAGATATCTTAAAGAAGGAATACCTGATAGATGTGCATCTCGTACTTTAAACTATGGTATTGATATTCCAATAGATGGATTTAAAGATAAAAAGCTATATGGTTGGTTTGAAAATGTATGGGGATATGTTACTGCTAGTAAAAAATATGCTGAAGAAAATTATTTAAATTGGGAAGATTTTTGGAAAGGTGAAAATAGCAAAATATACTTAGTTCATGCTAAAGATAATATTCCATTTCATACAGTTATATTTCCATCATTATTACTAGCAACCAATGATAATTATAGATTGCCCGATAAAATAGTGTCAGATGAATATATAACTATTGAAGGAGAAAAATTATCCAAGAGTAAAGGTAACTATATTACATTAAGACATTTATTAAATAATTATCCAGTAGATGTTATTAGATATTATTTTAGTATTAATAATCCTGAAACAAGAGATTTCAATTTCACTTATGAAGGTTTTATCAATTCTATTAATGGAGAGTTACTTGGTAAATGGGGTAACTTTGTTAATAGAACCCTTCAATTCATTAACAAATCATTTAATGGTAAATTAAATAGTAGTAATATTGATTCAACAATTGAAGCTAAGTTAAAAGATTTATATATTACTGTTGGTAATGATATTGATAATGGAGATACAAAAGATGGTCTAGCTAAAATATTTGATTTTATAAATTACTCAAATAAATACTTTGATGAAAATAAACCATGGAAATTAGCTAAAGAAGATGTAATCAAATGTGAAGATATTTTATATAATTGTTGTAATATTATATTTAATATAAATAATTTACTTAAACCATACTTTGTAGAAACAACAAAAAAGGTAGAAGAATATTTAAATAGCAATATTAGCAGCTGGAATTATCAAAAATTAGAAAAGGTTGAATTATCAGAAGAAATAAATCCATTATTTATCAGATATGATAAAAAAGTAATTGATCAAGAAAGAGAACTTCTAAATAAAAGTTAAGATTATTTAAAAATTGTAAAAAATTAAAATCAAATTATTTTAGATAAGTTATGCTGGGTTTGCCGGGTGCTCCGGAGTGCTCCCAAGTGCAACCAAGATATTAACTAATGGAATTGAGATAAGAGATGTTGCTGATATACTTGGACATAGAAATGTAGAAACAACAGAAAATTATTATATTTCAAGTACAAAAAAATCTAGACGATTAGCAACTGATGTTTTTGATAAGATAACAAAATCTGAAATTATAGAAGTTATTAAATATGAATAATTCGACAGAGCCATTGATAAAAATAAATATTTATAGTATAATAAATGTGCATAAAATAAAAACGCACATTGGCATTTGTTATATATAAAGAATATAATGACCTTAGTAAATGAATGCAAACATTGTTTGCAATTTGTTTGCAATAGAGAAAT
>ULQM01055423.1_pt1 | contig 14363 bp, 12 predicted proteins | sample 1954451 | NCBI WGS metagenome assembly ULQM01 (sample SAMEA4835655, study PRJEB28245) | human gut metagenome | biome: gut microbiome; material: fecal sample | place: Denmark | collected 2008 | reverse complement strand
CTGTGCAACGGCTTCCACTTCACGTAATGGTACTAAAATTGTCTCAAGTACTTTTTTGCCTGTTTTTGTTGTCAGTTTCCATGCCAAAACCAGACAAACAATAATACACGCAACTCCTGCCACTGCAAAAATAACCGTAACTCTGACTGACCGGCTGCTTTGCTTATCGGTCATTTCATCTAATCTTATTGCAATTTCTACAGCTTTATTTAATGCTGGGGTACAATCATTCAGAATTGAATCAACTGCCTTATCTTTGTCACCGCTTTTGATTTTTTCCATGATGGAATAACCAATGTTTCCCCAGTCTGCAAGGGCAGATGAGTATTCTTCATAATCCGCATCCGGAACAACTCCGGATTTCTTTAAATTATTCAGTTGGGTATCAACTTCTGCAAGCATTTTTTTTACCGTCTGCTCATAATTGTCATAAGAGGATGCATCATTATTTAATGCCATTTCCCTGATATTTCTCGCTGCTGCGTTAACATTTATCCTGCAGATTTTCACCGCCTGGTCTGCAACAGTAACATTTTGTACATAACGCTTCATATTGAAAAATAGAATACCTATGACCACAATAGATAACAGCCCTGAGACTAACATCATAATAATGACTTTTCTGTAGCCATAGTTTATCCTTTCCTTCAGATGCAAATTTTCCAATTTATTTTTCTTAATATTTTTCTTTGTCGCCATAGTTTGCTATTTCCTTTCTCTTTTACTCGTTCCTTATATATCAAATTTTTTTCTTAAAGTCAATAAATTTCAGGAACAATTTTATTATTCTATTTTTACATAAAATATTGTACCACTCCCCCTCCGAAAAATACAGTACTTTTACCAATTTTTTCTACAGTTACCTCTCCCATCGAACGTGATGTAATCTGGAATGTCGTGCCGGTGGTTCCCTCGTAAGAGCCTATTTCCATAATCGTAACTGTGGCAGTTCCTGCATTGATGTACAACCTTTGGTGTCAATGCAGATCCTGTATATGTCTGATCCGATATAGGCCTGATATCATAGGCAGGCAAGAATATAGTGTTTTGTTTCACGCAAGCACCATAAAATAAAAAAAGCAACAATGAATTTTCACTATCATTGTTGCAAAAAATCAATGTTCCCTGCGGGAATCGAACCCACAACTAGTGCTTAGGAGTTCGAGTCCACACAGGAAACCCACATAATTTTGAGTTATTATAAGTCAAGGAAAGCCTTAATTTTCCTGACTATTTTATCAATCTCTGTCAAAATAAGAAAACGGAAAATCATCTGAGAAAAATGGTTTTCGCTGTCAAATTGCTGACATTGTCACCCTGAGGGTTCAGCCATTCCGTTCCAATGATTTTTTCATAAATATGGTTACCATTCCATTTATAACAGCAATGATAACACTGTTTTCTTATTAGATTATCTATATTATAGCGTGTATGAGGTCGGATGTCGATTGCTTTTTGACCATAATTGACTCTTTTTTACTGATATTCATGTACTATGCAACAAATGGAACTATCTGTGCTGTTCTCCCGTTAGCTTTAATCATGCCTAAGCCTAAACTTCCTTTTTTGCAAAATACTAAGCAAAAAATTGTTGTTTAACTCATTAACTTTTTTGCATCTTCAACAGATTTTTCTAAGACATTAGACCATGAACTAACTTTGTCATAATATTGGGAATCCGTATTGCTAGACAAATATTCTTCCATCCGTTTTTTCATAATAGAACTTTTTTCAATATATATCGATACTTCTCTATTATTCATAGAACACTTAATATACTCAAAAATCCTTGAAAAAAATCTCACAACTTTAAATACATAGTATAGATTATTTTCTGGATGATTATAGTACATTAATATAGCTTCTGTTGCATTAGTAATAGCTTCTACCGCCTCACTTGCACTACTTCTACCATTCAATAAATCATCATAACTCTTTTCGACATAATATCTTCCTTGTACCGTTTTAATTTGAAAAGGAACAAAGCTCGGATTCTTTTTTGCTTCAACTAAGGCCGTATCAATACACTTTTTTACTAGGTCAAATTTCTTCATATCAATATAAGCAGATGCAAATTGCTCCCAAAAAAAAGGATTATGCTTGGCAAAGTTGGTATTTCGAATTTCATTATAAAAACTTTCAATCAATACCAACTTATCGCTCTGATTAGTTGCCTGTGTAAAAAAGATAAACTGTGAATGGGATACCATACCCTTTTGCAATTCTTTATAAGTTCTACTCGATTTACTATCGGCAGACAAAAAAGCCGCCTTCATAGTGCTAATAATATCTTCCGTCTTAATAACATTCTGAATAAGTGCTACGGATATGATTGATGATCTAACATTAATTACATTATCATCTTCCCCCTGCTCAAAGATTTCTGGAATAAATTCTATATCATTTCTTCTTAATGCGATGTAATCCGCATTAAACAAATCTAATATTTCATGAAAATTCAAGTCATAATTTGAGACATTTTTCATCAATGAAAAAATAACAATTTTTTTTACAATTTCATTTTCAGAGTTTTCTAAATTATCATAGAGTTTTACTAATTTGTCCTTAATATTTGATGACTCAAAAAGCATAAGCAATAAATTAGAAAACCTTCCCTTGCAATCATTAGTAATAAATTCTTTCAAATCATTACTGCTTGTTCCACTATATTTTCTATCTGTTAGTAACGAGTTTTCGTCTAATAATTTTGCTAAATCATTAATTTCTTCATACTGCAACTGATTTAAATATATTGGATGAATATTTTCTGCATTTATATGTAATGCTCGTTCCAACTGCTTGCAAAACATTAAATTTACACCATTTCGTGCAGTAAGTAGAAATGTGATATTCGCATGACCATATTGCGAGAATTTTTGTAAAATATCCATATGTCCCGGGTAATTATCAATTATTACAACACACTTTTTAGACTCGTTACAAATGTGTTCTATTTCTTGATCAATTAGGTCATATCTATGAACATATGTATAGACTTTGACATCTTCACTTCACAATTCATTCTCCACCATATCAAGAAAAACACTCTTTCCATTACCCAGGTTCGATAATGCAATAAACACCTTAGTAGTTCTATAATTTCTTAAATAATAACTCATTGCCTTTCTATTTAATAAATACTTATATTCACCAGAAAAATCCTTACCTAAAAGGCTTGCACACTTCTTTCCTTCAATATAAAATCTGACAATTTCTTCGTAACTAGGTATACTACTAGTCAAAGTATCATGATACATATATCTAAAGCTCTTAAAAGTAAAATTGACACTTGGTACATAATCCTTTTTTAATTTTTCTACTTCTTCAGCAAACTTTTGAATACCAATAGAATAACAAGCACCATAATTTTCTATTAACCCTTTTGATATTTCATCAATATCTGGTGCATCAATAAAAATTACTTTTTTTGATATTTCTGGTGCTGAAAATAAACGTTTTATATCCACATCAAATTGCATTGAGTAACCTATTACCACAATTGCTGATGCCGCCTCAAAATCATTAACCATAAATTCAAACCACGAATTTCCCACCAATGTATCACACGAATAACTTCTATCAGTTAACTTAAATTCGCTATCTAATTTATCTTCATTTAATCGCTCTATATAACCATTTAAATGGACACAAATTGTATTTTTTTTACTGGTTTCAAAGTCATCAGATAGAATTATAGCATCTCTATAATATCCATTTTCCTGTGAGGCTCTTTCCACTACTTGATCATAATTTGTCGTATATACTCTTTTCCATTGCATCCCCATAATTACTCTATGATGACTTGCGGTACTAAGTATATTATATTGCTCTCGCAATTTATCAACCAATTCATTTGCCGACTTTTTCTTTTTGTAAAAATCAGATATGATTTCCAGTGAGTATTCTGAATCTTTACTTATTCCCATATCGAATAATAGATTTTCTTTTAATTTATTAGCAGATGGCACTTCTCCATTTATATTTTGGGCACCATAAGAAAAACCTGCACCTGCAAACAACACGGCTTGACCTTCTAATATTTTTTCAATCGCCTGCTTAAGTTCCATTTTATCCTCCATATCACCACGTATAATCTATTGCAAATTCACCTTAATTTAGATAATACCACAGATTTGTTGATTTGTCGAAAATTTCTATTAGGCAAATAAGGATGCTCTCCTTATTTATATGTCTAAGTGTACTTCTTAACCTCTTCCAACAGTTTGTATCTTTGCAACATCCCCTTTCCACTGTTCTCTACTTTGTTCTATTACATTACCTATTATATTTATCTCCATTGGCATGACCATATTTATTCAGTCCCTTTCGCAATCATATATTTTTCTTTACTTAATTATCTCCAAGCATAGATAATCTATATTCCATTGTGAAGCAGACTCACATACTCCACAAGTCGATCATAGCTTATTATTTTAATCCCGATATCTTGCATTTCACCTCTTAATTGATTGCTTAATTCATCCATACTATCCCTTCTGCTAACAACAAGACAATACCAAAATCCCCATGGTGGTACATTGTTTGAAATTTCTTTAATGCCTTCAGAATTAAGAAAATATCCTCTATTTTGTTCAATCCATCTTTTCCAATCTCTAATCTGATTAAGCCCTTTCCGAACCTTGTCTGTTTCGGCATTTGATGTTTTTAATCTGTAATCCACATTCACATCCTCGAACTCTACGAATACAAATTGATATCCCAATGAATTCTTACCAATCAGTAAATAATCAAGACGATATTCTGCCCCCAGTTGGTATTCCGGCACAACACAAGAAAAATGATGCCCAAAATCATACGCTTTCAATATTGATAATGGTATAAACCACTTTTCATTACTTTTTATATAAGTCTGTATATCATTTTCTCTCTTCGATGTATTGATAGCATCCAATAATTCTTGAGCTTCCTTTTTACAATCTAATGAACGATAATCACTCATTTCATAAACATAAAAATTCTTTGGTAACCTGCTAATCTGCAATTCATCCATAATTTACCTCCATATTCATATGTTAACTTGTTTACTATATTATCACACAATCGTACTCAAATATATAATTCTATCATTAATTCTACATTTCAGATATTATTCTCTCTTCGCACTCACGTTCCTCAATATACTTCCAAAAGTCTTCCAAAATTTTTTCAACTGATTTTTCTGGTAACGATAATGGCTGAGGCTCCAATTCATCCAATCTTTTTAATAATCTTATCACTTCCTCTGTGTCAAACTGATCATCCTCTGCCTCCATCGTATAATAATCAAGTCTTTCATTGTTTTCTCCTTCTCTGTTCTGAATTGCCATGCGTATCATCCTCTCAAATGACTCGCTGAAATGTTCATCATCTTCTGGTGTCCGTTTCTTTGGTCCTTTTATATGATTCTTCCCGGATGACCTCCGGGCTTTCTTATTCAGATGTCGTTCCATAAGCATCCGGTCTATATTATCATTTGTGTACCATTTTCCTGACTGATGAATTGCATATGCGCCTTTTCCAAGTGCCATAGCAGCCACACCATAATCCTGAGATACGACAATATCTCCCTTATGACAAATGCTATCAGCTTATAATCGACTGCATCAGCTCCGGCTCCAACCACAATCACCTCACTGTAATCTGATTCAAGCACATGGTTTGTATCACAAAGTAGAGTAACAAGGACAGAATATTTATATGCAATATTCTCAACGATGCTAACTACCGGACAGGCATCTGCATCCACGAAGATATGTAAATCACAAGAATTTTCTTTCTTATCCATTTTACACTCCCTTTTCTTAACTTTATTATTGCTTCTGTCCTTAGTTTATCAATATCTTGTATAACATCATAAAATTATCTATGATCTAAAAGTTGATAAAACAGATTTATGTATCCAATTCCTAAAATTCTCTGACGCGTATTAACCAATTCATCATATGTCATTATCGTTGTATGTGCTGACAGTCGGCGAATATCTGTATTTATTTCTCTTAATATCGGAACGACATTTACAAAAAACATACTAGGATTACTTACTATATTGTCTATGTACCTTTTAAGTTCCGTCATTGGATAACTTTTATGGGTACACTTATCAAGGAAAAATACACATTCTCCTAATGTCATTTCCCTTTGCTCTTTCATTTTCTCATAAAATCTATTTTGTCTGGTCAAGTTATTTATATTATGACAATTTCTAAATGGTTCAAAAATAAGCTGATTCAGTTGCACTTCTAATCCTCTACAATATTCAAGGCATATTGGTGCATAATCTGCATTATTACATTCCTTCATACCTGAAAACAGACAATCAGCCATTGCCAAGATTTCTTTTGTTTTTTGCGACATATTATCCCAAATATGTGGAAAATAATTCTGTCTTAATAAATCCATTTGTTTCGGAAGTTCTTCTGCTAATTCTCCAAAAGTAAAAAGATTACTAATAAGCTGATGATTTTTTTCACTTATTTGATATATTATACTATCTGCATCTTCATCATTAGCCATTGAAGACAATGCCTCTTTTTCTTTCTTGTAATTTCCAAGTACTTCTGATGTCTTTCCATCTATACCTTGTGTATCTAATATACACTGACAAATCAGCTTAAATTGATTTGTATTCAATTTTTCTTTTGATGATGGGCTTACGGAATATGTGTTAAGTAAATTATTATCATCGCTAACAAGTTGTTCTGTAAATGGTGCGTAATCATTTCTATATATTAAAATCGCCTGTTTTTTTATTTCAGAAGAATATACATAATTGAACATATTTTCAAAATTCGTAAAATATCCAATCATTTTATAAATTTCTTCTGAATTATTACCTGATGAACGAATTCTATTCTTCAAGTCAATCATTACCATAGAATCAGTTGAAGCAGTATATTTAATTGATATATCTGGTATTCCAGCTAATCTTTTTTTGTTTCCTTCAGAATCAATATATTTCCATACTGGTTCTACCTTATCATCCCAATATAAATTTGCACCCTTTTGATAAAATATATCTACAATTCCATCCGTTGTCGATCTGAGCGAAAAAACACTTTGGTTATCATTATTCATAATGTTTCTTTCACTTATAAGAGTCATTCCAAAATCTTCAATAAATGTTTTTTTGATAGAATATAGACACCATAGTTCAAACAACCTATTACAAAAATCATCTGAGTACCTTAATATATTCAAATTCTTTCGTAAATCAAACGTTACCGTTCCTCTTTTATACTTCCAGTACCATTCAAATATTTTCTCGTATGCTTGATAATTACGAATTTTTCCTTTTGCAGCTCGTATCTTTATTGCACTTAATATATTTTCTGGAAATTCATCATACTTTTTTCTAATTGCTTCTAATGACACTGCACATTCCTTAAAATAATTTTTACGAACAAATGCCGAAAATGCTTTTTTATATTCTTCAATCAATGCTTTTTCTGTTGAATATGTGCTTCCAATATAATTATGAAGAATCTTTGTAAATAAATTCAACAATCTAACAACATAGTCAACAATATAAATCAAAAAAATATTTTCCGGTGTCACAGATGTTCTCACCTTTATTTGACAAGGATATTCTTTGGGATATCTAATTTGTGTTTTTGATTTAAGATATCTTTGTACCTGTAAATGTCCATGAATTTCCCCATCAAAGACTTGAATAGAATCTTTATATGTATAGGATAAAGATTTTTCAATTTCTGAGATCATTTGTCTTAAATTACCAAAATTTGCTAAGACAATCCGGATATAAATATGCATGTCCGCATCTGATATTTTCTCATGATTTAAACCTATTTCTAACTTTTGATTTTGTGTAGAAAACGTTGAGAAATAATCATTTACAAATCGAAAAAAAGACGGATCTGAATACATATATTCAATTTGATTCTCTGAAAATAAATTATTCTCCATATCTTTCCCCTAGTGAATTAATCTGTATATAGTATCTTTGGTTCTTTTCATATACGAAAAGACACTATCACTTTGCACAGCATCAAAGAACTGCACTAACTTATTAAAATCATATCCATCTAACTGCGGAATAATTCTACTAGCAATAGCAGAATCAACTATATCTTTCAATATCTCTCCGTTTGCATCTGTATTTTTTATATCTGCAACAATCATTGTAATATAAAGGCTTTCATATAAATCAATAATTTGTGCAGTACCAATTTGAAGTCCTAAATAAGATTCATCATCTTTATGTGAATATCTAATTCTTTTAATCAACTCAAGCATATTATTTTCAATTTCATTGAAATTACTTATGCCATCTAACTCGTTCAAATAATTATTGTCTATTGTAACTTCTCCAAATACCTTAACCTTATCTATAACCCTTTGTTTTGCAAGTTGTTTCGCATTTTGTGATTCTGTCTGAAAATACTTTTCCTCTGGTGGCAAAATATCAATAAATGTAAATCTTCGACTTAATCCTTGAGAAATATCATTGACAAAATTCTTGTCCACATTATTCATTGCACCAATAATTCTATATCTGTTGGGAATATATATCATTTTTTTATTTTCATCTTTTTGATACCATAAGTTAATCACTCTTTCCGTTCCAGATGCATCCGAACCTAATGCCGTAAAAAGATCTCCAAATACCTTATCAATTTCACATCTATTTAATTCATCTAAAATTAACCAATTTCCTTGCAATATTCCATCATCATTTTCATTTTTTACAATTAAATCACAACACTCCAATACACTTGATACTACATACCCATTCTTTCCTACTATAACCTCCTGCCCTTCGTCATTTGCTGTAGGTTGTAATCCTCCAATAGAATCATATGTTGTCCAGTCAGAATTTGCCGTTGCTTCCGTATATGAAACATCAAAAACATCACATATTATCTTCGCTAACGTTGTTTTTCCTGTTCCAGGAGGACCTTGCAAAACTATGTTTCCCTTAATAATTCCTGCAATAATATTTCTGAGGACAGAATCATCTCCAAAATACAATCCCTTTTCATCTATCTTTTCTTTAAATTTACTGAACACATCATCTGGAATATTTATTTTTATATCGCTTATGTGCTTTGTAGCCAAATAAGTTTCTTCATAACTATCCGGAAATACCGTTCCTTTATTATACTGTTCAATCTTATTCACATTCGCCATAATATGCCTCCTTTAAATCCTTTAGTATCTCACTTTCCTTTTCTTTGTTTATGTAATTATGCTTTACAATTCCAATCTTCATATTTGATCCTGATTTGTTTACAGATACTACTTGATATACAATGTAATTTGCAATACCTTTAAATTCCGGCTTTACAAATATAATATAATCACCCTGTACAATTTGATAATTATATGAGGTATCAATATTCCATTCTTCTATTTCCTTATCCATTATATCATCATTGATAATTACAGATTTTATAGACAATGGTAAGCTTTCGTCCTCAGCTTCTTTATCATTTTTGTGTATATCTACAGCATATATCATCAACCGTTTAAACTGTTCCAAATATCTGTTATTAAGATTTGAATTAATCTTCAAAATTTTTTTACCATTTAATTCTGACCAAACTAGAAGTCTACCATTTACCAACGAATTGATAACTTTATAATCAAGTTCTCCTTCTCTATTGCTTAATATACATATTTCTTTCGTTCTTCCTTCTTTAATTTTAATTAAAGCATCCGAATAATTGAGATCTCCTAATATAGTTTCTGCCAATAAGTATTTCAACTCATTTTCATATAAATACTCCAACTCTGACAAGGCTCTAAATACTAAATTAACAGGCTCTATGTCTAGATTTTTATCAGATACATTTTTTATATTCTGCATACTCTTACTGTATTTTAATATATCCAATAATAATCCTTGCTGTTCACTTTCGCTCTGCTTTTTAGCCTCTTCTCTCAACTCTGTTAACAAAACGCTTTCTTGTTTTTTATTTACTGCGTCTTCCATTTGAAGAGACAACTGATATTTTGTTCCAATTTTATCAATTTTATTGATGAAATAACTATGATATGCTAATAACCTACTAAAGGATCTATCCACAAATAAAACACTGTCTCCCGGATAAATATGTTGTTTTTCAACATTAACAATATCTTCATGTACTTCCCCAGTCTTTATCATGACTGCATTTTCATCTGATATTACAAACGGCTTAAACACAGTTTTATCTACCGAATCATTTTCTCCACCTTCTGGTATTTCGATTTTATCCCTCTTATCTATATTGTATATTTTTATATTTTCTAATCTATCACGATAACGTTGATACACATCTGGATGAATCATAACTTTTTGTTTTCCATCATCCGCTTTTATCAAAAACTCCCACCTTATCAATGCTAATATAGGTTTCCAATCTGAATAGTTTTTAGCTCCTGCTGACAACACAATTCCACCTGCACTTCTTGCTTTTAATATTTCAGGCAGACTTCTATAATATTTTTTTCCATTATCATGTAAATTCCAAATCATATATGCGTATTCATGGCTGGTACAATAACCTGTATCAAGAATACACCTTATAGCCAAATCTGGGGCATCAATATCAGACTCACTACTAGGACTGCCACCATTATTTTTTCCAAATATCACATTTTCGACCGCATCCATAAGTAATTCTTGTTTCGTTGCTATATCGTCTGAAATAATAGCCTCATACATTTTCTTTCCCGAATTTGTAATCCGTCTTTCAGTAATATTATTACCACTCGTAATTTTGCATTCAAGAAATCCAAAATATGTAGGCACCTGCGCTTTTTTGGGATATGATGAAGGATATAAATCTGGATCTATCATTGTTTTTAGTTTTTCTACATATTCCCTTGATTTAACCCAATCATTTGCCTCATAATGTATTTTCAATACTGCATTCATCTCTTCAACATCTGCACTATGTTTTGGTATTACTATTTTTCCCATCTATATCTTCTCCTTATAGTTGCCTTGTTAATGCTCCAACTATTTCTTTTACCAATTTTGAAGGAATTCCTTCACCAAATACCCGTCTTATAAATGTTTCATCTGCCCACTCCGGTATGTTCCAATCCAACGGCAACGACATTACAATCATAAGTTCATAAATACTCAATACCCTAGGATCAGAATACAAAACATCACCATTTTCTGAAATATATTGTCTTCCAGGATGTACACATGCCAATGAAGAAATCACTCCATTGTTCTGTGTAACTGTCCTGCATGGCATATCCCATTTTAATCTCCTATAATTATTATGATGAGCTTTAACTGGTGTTCCATCTGCTTTTTGAGGATAATATACTTCATTATATATCGCAGATTTTCCAGTTGGTGTATGCATCATCCATTCAACCTGTTTCCAAGAGTGCTTAGGCGGATAATGCCATTTTGATATTTGCAATCCTATTTTCCTTTTCTCTTCATATTCTGGAAACCTTTTAAGTGTTTCATTCATTCCCTCCCTCAACAACGGATCAAGAGAAGGAAGATTTCCAATAGCTTCTTCCAATGTTATTTCTTTTTGTTTCTCAGGGAATTCCCATATATAGTTTAAATCTTTTTTTACTAAAAGAAAAATATTTCTTTCTCTTAACTGTGGTACCCCATAGTCTTTTGCCATTACTAAAGTATCTTTATTAAATCTATATTCCGCACCTAATTCTTTTTTTATATATTCTGGTATTAGTATTACTTCTCCATTATATTTAATTTTGGTTGTTAATTGTTTTGGCACATTTTCAAGCAGAACAAACTTGGGCTTTACTCTCTTAATAACATCTACTGCATAAAATATTAGCTGATTTCTTGGATCAAATTCTAACCTCAATCCCGCCTCACTCATCCCTTGACACGGTGGGGTTGCAATAATAAAATCTACATGTTTTTCTTTTGCTTCTTTTACAATTTCTTCTCTTACTATTGGATCTGTCACGTCACCGCAAATCATATGAGCATCAGAATATACTTCCTGATAAAATCTGGCTCTTTTATCATCTATTTCATTAGCCAATACTATATCAATCCCTACATCCTTCAAATATGTTTCTGCTATTCCAACATTTGAAAACAGCGATAATCCATTTAATCGCATTTTATCTTTACCTCTCTATAAGTTTTTCAAACACTTTTTTTACAAATAGAGGAGGAATTCCCTCTCCTATTATGCGTCTCAAAAAAGCTTCTGATGTTTTTTCCGGCACAGGCCAATCCGATGGCAAGCTCATTACCAACATAAGTTCATATAACGTAAGTGTTCTTGCATCAGAATACACATCATCTCCATTCTTATCCTTTCCCAAATATCTTCCGGGATGTACATTGTTTTGAGATGATATTTTCCTATTATCCATTGTAACTGTATATGCTGGTGTATCCCAATTTTGCCGTTTATAAGTATTTCTGTATCCCTTAACAGGAGTTCCATTTTCTTTGACAGGAAAATACTTTTCGTTATCAAAAGCAGTCTTCCCCGTTGGTGTATGCATCATTGAAACAACCTGTCTTTTTATATGATGTGGTGGAATATTCCACCTAGATATTTCAAGAGCACGTTCTTTCTTTTCTTCATATTCTGGAAACATTTCTTTCATTTCTTTTTTGCTAATATCTTTTATATACGGATCTATAGACGGAATATTTCCAATCGCATCTCTCATTGTTATGATTTTCTCATCAGGTTTAGGCAACAGCCAAATATGACTCAATCCTTTTTTTGTAATTAAAAATATTGCTCTTTCCCTTACCTGTGGAACAGAATAGTTTTTTGTATTTATAGTATAACTATGTATCTCATATTCATTTCCCAATTCATTTTCAATATATTTTGGTATTAAAATATTATTCCCCTTCACTTCTATCGCTGTATTCAAAAAGTTAGGAACATTCTCAATAAACACATAGTTTGGCTTTAAAATATGAACGGCATCCATAACTGGCATAATCAATTTGTTTCTTTCATCTTCTTCATCCTGTTGACCAGCAGTACTCATACCTTGACATGGCGGTGTTGCCATTATGCAATCCACTTTTTTATTCTTTGCTGCTTCTATGACATGATTAAATATTTTTGCATTAGTAATATCTCCAGAAATCATCTCTGTCTCAGGATATATCTCAGAATATAATTTTGCACGTCTTTCTAATAATTCATTAGCCACAGAAACTTCTATTCCTAATCCTCTAAGGTATGCTTCTGCTACTCCTATATTTGCAAATAAAGATAAGACTTTCATTACTGTGTATTCTCCGTTTCTTCTAAATATTGAAAATATAATCTAACCGATCGCCTAATTTGAGATTTGACAGTTACAGAAGCTTTTTGAAATTCTTCACATTGATTCAATCTAAACAAATAAATATCTTCATTTTGAAAATTCAAAATATTGTTCGCTCTTCGCAATCTCGAAACAATATCCTTTATTGAAGCATCTGTATATTTGTTTTTTTTAACCAACCATTTTTTAAATTCATTGCAATCCATATACTTATCCCCATTTTAATAAATATTGCATTTTATTGTACCACTTTCAGTCTTTGGCGTCAATATATTGACGCCGTAAAATACAACAATTATAGCCAATATATTTTGTTGCTTCGCAAGTTAGCAAGCAGTGCCCCCGTACGTACATGGGCGCGTTTTGCTTGTTGGAGGCACATCCCCAATCCCCTTAGAATGTCATCCTCGATGCCAAGCCGCGCCCTCACTTCGTGAGTGCTGATACATTCCTGCTCTGCTGGAATATAAAAAAGAGGGCAACCACCAATTTATATTTTTGATGATTTCCCACATGCTTATCTCTCCTGCTGCCGTTTCTTTTTCATGTCTTCCTCTATGTCCCAGCTCTGCTGAGCAGCATAGAATGATTCCTCATTTTGCTTCGCTATCTGATAATCCCGCATCTCTTTTTTTATTTTCTTGTATTCACTGTAAGCTGCCTTTTTCTCTAAAAACAGTCTTGCAAATTTCTCATTCAGATCCTTTACCTTCGGAATTTTTCCATCCGGCAGTTTTGAAAATGCTTCCTTTGCCGCCTTGTGAAGAGTGATTTCATCCCGGTGTGCCTCGTAAAATTTCTTACTGTACCCTGATTTTCGATAGGCAATGTAAGTTTCTCTGGTCTTGGCATAATTGATAATGTGAGTCTTGATCACTTTATTTGCTGCCATCTTCTCCTCTGCATCTTTGATGCTTTTCATCAGTTCATGGTATTTTGCAGAACTCCCGTCCACCAATGCATCCAGCGTTTTCTTATCGTGAATATCATGCTGCTGTAAAAACAGAATAGATTCCGCAAACTGTTTACAACATTATATTTTTTCGCCCACTGGACAACATAGCTGCCGTTCTTTCCCTGTGCCATTTTTTCCTGAATATCAACTA
>ULQM01005149.1_pt1 | contig 14418 bp, 23 predicted proteins | sample 1954451 | NCBI WGS metagenome assembly ULQM01 (sample SAMEA4835655, study PRJEB28245) | human gut metagenome | biome: gut microbiome; material: fecal sample | place: Denmark | collected 2008 | reverse complement strand
AAAATTAACATTTAAACAATTACAATATAAGTTAAAAACAGACCCTGATTTTTGTGCAGCAATGTCAGCAGTTAAATGGGTAACTATTGCACAGCAGTTAAAAAACAAACAAACACATGTATTAACTAACATGTGCAAAACCCTTAAATAATAATATACACCAATGACTGACACTGAATATGAAAATGCAATTAAAGATGTCTGCTCGCGAATAAATGAATTAGAACAATTAATTTACAAAGGCAATGGTAAACCTGCATTAATTGTACAAATATCAGAACTTCAACATCAAGTAGCAACATTATCAGAAAATTTTGACTCCAGATTTGCTTCCTTATCTGAAACATTAAATATGAAATTCGCAAACATGAACGCAATTTTAAAAAGCTATAATGATAATGTAATTAGCGTGAAACAAGAATTAGAAGATCATATTGACAAAACAGATGATTATAAAGCACAAGTATCGAATAATAAAACTGCTGTGATTGTTGCTGTGATTGCTTGTATTGGTGCAATTTTATCTAACGTTGTTGCTGTTTCTTTTGCTAGATAGTTGTTAAATCAATACATTTAAAAGCGATATCATTGATATCGCTTGACTTGTCTTTAGTTAAAATGTATAATTAAAACAAATATGAATCTAGTAAATTTCGATTGCACATTTATTGATTATCCATCACCAACTGATTGGGCAAATATATATTATTTTAGTGGTTGTTCACATTTTTGTAAATCATGTCAAAATCAAGAATTACAAAATTGTAATGTAGGCAATTATTGCACAGTTGAAGCTCTAAATACATTAATAGCAACTAATTCTAAGAAAAATCAAACAAATAAAGTTGTGTTTTCTGGTGGTGATCCTTTACATCCACACAATATAAACGATATTAAATATTTTTTGCAATTATACGGTAGTTTATATGATATATGTATATATACTGGTTATGATATCAATTATGTTAAACAAAATGAAATTACCAATTTTAAATTTATTAAGTGTGGAAAATTTGATGAAACAACAAAAAGAGAATCTGGTAATTTTGAAGATAGGTTTATATTAGCGTCACCTAATCAAAATTTTTATGATGCTAATTATAATCAGTTAAGTAAAGAAGGAATTTTAATTTATTAATATTATGGCAAAAACAGCACTAAAGATTAACTATCCCGACTTTGAAGTTGAAAGTGTTATTGATCCTGAATTTAAAAAAGATCTTGATAAAATTACTCACGATCATTTAACAGAATCTAACACAGCTAGAACAATTAGAAATATTCGAAAGAATATATCAGCTACTATCAAAGCAAATTATGGGATTACAGACAAAGAGCAATTAACCAAAATAACAGATGGATTGTTAAAAATTCACGGTTTACATGAAGACAATTTCGACTTTATGAAGAACTTTGAAGATGGTGTTAAAGATACATCCATTGTTGACCATACCATTGATGCAAATGCAAACAAAAATGAAAAGGTGATGGTTGGTTATCTTAATGAAGTTCTTAATCCTGGTAAGAAGTTGATTGGTATGGATATGCTATACAGAACAATGAAAGATTTGTATGGTAGAAAAGAAGCCAAAAAACTTACAGGTGAAATGTATAGTTTATCTTTAGGGTTATCAGACAGTACTTCAATATTGGTACCCTATTGTTGGGCTCTAGATGCATCTAAACTAATAACGGTTGGTAGAGATTTTGGAGTGTTGCCTTCTAAACCATGCAAACGAGTGAGCTCTTACATTTCAGCTCTTTGTGAAACAATTCATCAAATGAGTGCTCATTTAGCTGGTGCTATTGCTATTGGTACATTTTTCTTAGATTTGGCTCACATTTGCATTTATAAAGAAAGAAGAACATTAGATGAATTAAAGAATGATAAAAGATTTAGAAAATATGTTGAAAATGAATTACAACAATTTATTCATTCTGTAAATCATCTTTCTAGGAATGGTGTTGAATCCCCTTTCACAAATGTATCTATTTTTGATTCTATTAAATTAAAAGGAATGATAGGTGAAGATAATTATGGTTGGTATTTTGAAAACCATAAAGCAATTTCAACAGATAATGATTTAAAAGATAAAATGTCTAATGAACAATTCCAACAATATGTTATTGATTATATTATGGAATTGCAAAATCTATATATGGACTTTTTTGAAAAGGGCGATCCTCTAAATAATGGACTTCCATATAGATTCCCAGTATGCTATCCCGCTACTGAAAAATTCATACTTAACAACAAATTAACATGTTTTGGTGATGCTTTTAGTGATTTTAAGTATGGATGGACTGATGTGAGAAAATTGGGATTTACAACCACACTTAATGATAAAACTGTTAATATTACTAATGTCTATAAATCTGAATGTAATAAATTTATAACATTATATAGTTTTAATGGCAAACACATAACAGTCACACCAGATCATAAATTTAAAATGGTTGATGGTACATTTAAATGTGCTAAAGATATTAAAATCAAAGATAGAATAGCACAATATAATTCACCAATATCTTATCAACATGAAAAGCAGTTTTTAGATGTAGGAGATTATATTGATGATTTATATGTGATTGGCAATAGAATAAAATATAATCAACACACCAAGCAAATTGTTGAATCATTTCCAAAACATCAACAATGGACTAATAGTACATTGGTTTACAATCATAATGAATCACACCCATTTGATATTATATCTAAATGTGATGAAATTGATTATCTTAAAAAATCATCAAATCTATTGTGCAAAACTAAAGAAGCTAAAAGAAAAGCAGCAATATTAAAGCATATACCTTTAGATTATAATTTCGGTCGATTCTTAGGATTATTTTATGCTGAAGGGCATAATTGTGGAAATGAAATAGGATTTGCTTTTAATGCTAATGAAACTGAATATATTGAATTTATTAAACAATATGTGTCGAATGTGTTGTGTTTAAAATCTGTTATAAGACAAGTATATAATAAAGAAAACACAAGTTGTCAAATTGTATTTGATTGTAAAACATTAAGTGTATTATTAGATAAATTAATTGGTAGACATTGTTATTATAAAACAATATCTTCTGATTTAATATCTAACACACCGTTAGCTTTCAGAGAAGGGTTGCTATGTGGTATAATAGAAGGTGATGGATATGTAAATAATTATTCTTGCAGTGTAACAACAACTAGTGAATCTGGTGCTGATGATATATGTTATTTGGCCCATACTTTAGGTATACGCACACAAATAAAATATAAAGAAGCTCATATTGGTGAAATGTTAGGTAATATGTATTCATTTCATAAGCAATTTATTATATGTTTTAATAAACATGATATATTAACAAACAATTATAATTTAGGCAAAACTAATAAATTTGTTAAATCAAATAAATATATTCAAAGTGATGGATTTTATGTAACTAATATTGAAAATACTATATACACATCCCCTATTGATGTATATAATATTGAAGTAGATAATAGTGAACATATATTTACACTACCAAATGGTATTATTACAAGTAATTGTACAATAAATCTTTCTAAAAATGAAATAAAACATGATGATGGTACGGTTGAAAGAATTTTAGAAGATGATAAATTTTTAAAATCTATTTGTAAAAGGGATATTAGTAGATTTAATATATTCAATTCAAAAGGTACCAAAGTATGTAGCTGCTGTAGATTAATTAATGATACTCAAATGCTTGATTTTGCTTCACAGGTTAATTCCTTTGGTGGAGGTGGTTCAGTATCAATGGGTTCACACAGAGTATGTACAATCAATTTCCAAAGAATTGCTTTAGAATGTAATTCAATTGATGATTATTATAATATTCTTAGAACAAGAGTTGAAGAAGCTGCTAAGATACTAAGAGCTCATAAATTGTTGATTCTTAAACTTACTGAGCAAGGTTTCGAATCATTTATATCAAATGGGTATATTAATCCAAATAGATTATTTAGTACATTTGGTATGCTTGGAATTTATGAAGCTAAAAAGACATTACAGCAAAGATTTAATATTTCTGATGATGTTGATATTACAAAAGAAATTTTGGTAAGATTTAATCAATGGGTAAATGAGATAAGTAAACAATATGGCATCAAAGGTAATATCGAACAGATACCCGGTGAAACATTCGCTGTAAGATTAGCAAAAGCTGATCAGTTAATATATAGTTATGGTGATGATTATTATAAACTATATGCAAATCAATTCTGTCCATTGTATGAAGATTTCAGTTTGTTTGAAAAACTTGAATCAGATGGAAAATATAATCAGTTGCTTACAGGTGGTGGTATAGTACACATTCAGGTTGCGTCTGATACAACACCTCAACAAAATGAAGCATTAATAAGAAAAGCTTGTTCTGTTGGTTGTGAACACTTTGCAATTAATAAAGTATTTTCGAAATGTAAAAAATGTGGACATGTTGTGAATTATAAAGAATCAAAATGTCATGAATGTGGAAGTGAAGAGTTTACTTACATGACCCGTGTGGTTGGATTCTTCACACCTGTGGATAGCTGGAACAAGACTAGAAGAGAATGGGAATTTCCAAGAAGACATTTTACAGACATGAGTGTAATAAAACAGTCATAATATTAACCAAATTAAGCTAGCTCAACCAGAGCTAGCTTTTTGAACTAATGTTATATAAAAAACTGAAGGTTAGGATGTATTTGGAAATGAAGTAGAAAGTGATATTCAGTTATGAAACAATTTTTAAAATATGCTTTTAGATGGCAACTTTCATCTATTATATTAGCTCCTTGTATTTATTTCTTACCTGGTAATGCTATAATAGCAGCTGTGGTGAGTAATTTAATTGGAGCAAGTATATTTTTCTGGGTAGATAAGTTTTTAATTTTTAAAGTTAAAGAGACAAAATAGAACATAATGATTAGCTACAGTAAACTAAATCAACAATTCAAAAAACAAAAATTACAATATCAATATTTTCATTGTCAATCTCAGTCTGATAAATATAAGTTAGCTGAATTTGTATATAATAACACAGATAATTTTGTAATGAATACATTTGCATTATTGTGGGAAAATAGAAAGTTTTGGAAAAAATGGCAACCTCTTGTTGCATTTGATGAAAATGGAAAAATAATTGGTATACATGCATTTGCTGAGAAAGAAATTAATGGTAAAAAATATCTCAAAACATATTACATTGTAACAAGTAAAGAGTGTAGAGGTAAAGGAATTGCTAAGCAATTAACCTTACAAGTTATAAATGACTTTAAAGGTGTTTATTCTGATTTTTTCGTAAACAGTATTCAAAATTCTGATGGAGATAAATTTTATAGAAAATTTATATCAGATAAACCGACTAAAAAAGTTAATGAATTTGGAACTATTGATATGTTATTTAAAAACAAAATTTCCAAAATACTCAAAAATAACAAATAGTCCTAAAAAGTTTAAATATTTTTAGTAATTACTATTTAAGAATGAAACTTATAGCAGAAGCAGCTTTTGATGTATCAGATTACAAAACAGTAATCGAAGAAAGTAAAATTGGATCAGAAAAACATGTTTATATTGTTGGTCCATATATGGCAGCTAATGAAGTAAATCGAAATCGTAGAATTTATGATTTGGATGAAATGTTATCTGAATCCATTCGATATGGTAAAGAATTTATTTCACAGAATAGGGCATATGGTGAATTAAATCACCCTGCTACACCAGATGTTGATTTAGGTAGAGCTTGCCATATGGTTCTTGAATTAAAACAAGATGGAAACGTTTTTACTGGTAAATCAAAAGTATTATCAACACCATGTGGAACAATTGTAAAAAATATTATTGAAGATGGTGGTAAGGTTGCTGTTTCAACACGAGCTCTTGGTGAACTTGTTCCTGAAGCTAATGACATCAATCGTGTTAAAAGTATGAGACTTGTTGCAGTTGATGTTGTGCACGATCCATCTTGTATTAGAGCATTTGTTAATGGTATTTTAGAAAGCAAAGAATATAATATTACAGAAAACGGTGTTGATGAGGTTGTGTATGATGGATTTGAAAGAAGTTTACATCACCTACCAAGTCACACAGATGCTAAAAAAGAATATATTAAAGAAAACATAATGAACTTTTTAAAAGAATTAACTAGTAACCTTTAAATAATTATACCATATGGGCGTTAAAAATAAAGACATTTCAAAACTTATAAAACTTGTAATGGAAAACAAGTATAATTCTGCTAAAAAAGTATTAACAAAGATCGTTTTAGAACGTACTGCGAAAAGAATTAATACAGAGTATCAAAAATTAATTTCTAAATAAACATGAGCGAAAAACTTAACAATTTACTTAATAAACTCGGTGCTGAGGTTCTTTCAGAAGATGCTAAAGCACAGATTATCAAACAATTTGAAGACTTGATTGCTGAAAAAGCACAAATTCATGTTAAGAATGCAAAAGAAAAGCTTGATGCTGAACATTCTCAACTTCTTGAAAAATTATTAGCAAATATTGATGCTGACCATGCTAAAAAATTTAAAATTGCAATGGAAGGTCTTGATAAAAAATATGCTAAAAAATTAAAAGCTTGTCAGTCTAAATTTAATAAATGTATCAATGAAGATGCAAAAACATTTAAAGCTAAATTAATAGCTGGTGTTTCAATGTTCTTAGAACACACTCTTCGTGATTTCATTCCTACTGAAATGATTGCTGAATCAGTTCAAGCTAAACAAAATGAAAAGATGCTTAATGAACTACGTAAAGTCTTAGGTGTTGATTTAGCATTTGCTAATGAACTTACAGTTAATGCATTTAAGAAACAGCGCGCTCAGATTAATGAATCCAAAGCTAAAGCTGCCAAACTTTCAAAACAATACTCAGTATTAAAAGAACAAGTAAAGAAACAAAACACTGCATTGTTGATGGAAAAAGTATATGACAAACTTAATGATGCTGATGAAAAAGCGTTTATGAAACGTCGTATGGCAGGTAAGTCAATGGATTATATTAAAGAAAATTTCGATTATGTGTTAAAATTATATCGTAATGAAAAAGATGTAATTCAAGAAGATGTTAAGGAAACTGCTAAACAAAAAGTTCTTAATGAAAAAGTTCGAAAAGGCGGGTTTATTAAGCAATTACCAAAACAACCTCGGGTAATTCAAGAACAAGCAGATCCAATTATGCAAAGCTACCTAAGTGGTTTAGCTGAATAATATAATTAGTTTTCACGCTCTTATGAAATCTCTTATCGATAAGATAAGAGATTTTCTTTTGTATAAAGTTAATATACAATAATACTTTATGCAAATTATAAATCCAAGTGTAAACCTTCTAGCCTACACAAAGCTAATCAATGACGACACACCCTTGTCACCTTCTAAGCTGATTGAACTGGCTATGAGAAATTGCTATAAATCAGAAGACAAAATTACTGAAAATTCTTATAAAAAAATAATACCATCAGTTGTTTCTCTTGGTCACACCTCTACTATTGAACATGTAAATTTTACCTTTAGAATCATTACAAGTAGAGATGTTTTACAAGAATTAGTCAGACATAGAATTGCATCTTACTCTGTAGAAAGTACCAGATACTGCAATTATACATCAGATAAAAAAGGAATGCAATTTATCAAACCTGCTTTTGTTTCAAATGAGGATTTAGATAAAGCAATTGAATTATATAAATATAGTAAAAGTGATTTAGAAAACTTACTAAACAGTGATAAAATTTCAAATGATATCAAATGTATTTTTAGATGGCTGGAGGATATAAAAACTGCTGAAACATCATATAATTATATGATTAAGAATGGATGGAAACCTCAGCAAGCAAGAGCAATTTTACCAGGTTGTCTTAAAACAGAAATTGTTATGACAATGAATTGCAGATCACTTCTAAACTTTATTAAACTTAGAACAAGTAATTCTGCTCATCCAGATATTGTAGTTGTTGCAAAAGAGATTGAAAAGATTGTAACAGGAATTTGCCCAGAGATTTTTAGAAACACTAAGTTAAAATAATAAAATAAAACTATGGAAAAATGTAAATTCACAAAAAGATATTTTAATGATCAAGTTGTAATGTTTAGAATTTCTCATAAAGACTTTGTGATGGAAAAATTCTATCATATTGCAGATGATCATGAAATTCATGAAGAAGGTAAAGATACTTACCATCCAATTTTTACAATCATTTATGATTTTATCAGAGGCAAAAATAATCAAAAGAATTACTGGTATGCTAAAGCAGTAACTGCATTTGGTGAAGATAAAATGATAAATATGTTTACAACCAGATTGGAAAAAATAAGAAATAGAGTATTGAAACAGCTTTGGGAAAAATCAGCAATGATAACAATGGCAACAGGGTATGTTTTAGACAAAAAAGAAATTACTGATGAATAAGTTTGAAAAATATTTCAATGAATACTATTCTAGTGCAAGCTTTGTAAGATGGTATACTGAAAATCTTGCAATGATTAGAGAGCAATATCAAAGAGAAGTTGTTGAAAGTTTTTTATTTGTTGATAAACTATCATTACAAGATAAAAAAATTTATGATTTTCAAATTACATATCATTTTGAATATTTTCCAAACAAACAAGGTAAGATAGTCAGACAATATCATAGTTTTGAATTACATTACAATGATTCAAAACTTGGTGATTTTGAAGGTGAAGTTTTTAATTTTGACAAACCTGTATATAGGTTAGATGTATTCAGAAAAAAAGCTTTTAAACTTGTTTATGCTTTAACTAATAACCCAACAATAAAGAAATTCATATGATGAAGTACAAAAGATACACTGATTTTCCAGAATTTGAAAAACCATTAACAGATAATTTTAGTATAATTCAAACTAATATTATAGAGGAATTTGGTGGAATAATACCAGGTAGTATTCACCCTTATAATTGTAGCAGATTTACTATTCAATCTATACAACATCCAGAAAATACATTCTTTGTAGCATTTGATGATTTTAACAAGGGATTTGTTGCAACAGGTGAATATAATATGAAATATGATTTTACAAATTATGAAGAATTTAAAAACATTGTATACTGAGTTATGATTTATTTAAATGAATATCCCACATTTGATATTAGAAACATTGTTACCAATCCAAATAAAATTGAAATTACTAAGGCAATAATAGATGATTTGTTTAGTGGTGAACAGTTTCTATTAACATCTAATATTGATGAATATGTAAGTATTGTTAATTACAGACTAGAAATGCATTATCATAGGTTTTTTGATAATCATGAATACAAATTTGAAGCAAATTATGCGGATAATAATCTTACTTTAGATTTGTATAGAGATGGTAAATTGTATGAATTACATTCTTTACTCGATATAATAGTTAGTAACATACAAAAAGAATGGAAAATCTATGAAACCAATGTTAACCGGTAGTTATATATCTGATACAAATAATCCAATTTAAACATCTAGAGCAAGATGTTAATAAAATAATATACAATAACTTAATTAAAAGAATTAATCAAAAAGAGATGACAAAGTTAAAAGAAGTAAATACATACACACTAGAAGAGTTAAAATGGTATAAGTTTTGGCATGATAGTAACATAGCAACAAAACCATCATTAGATTCTAAATTTAAAGAAGCATTGGATGAAGAATCCAAAACAGAAATTGAATTCGATTTAGATGATTTAAAACTTATTAAATCTAGTGCAGATAATTATTATACATATCATGTAAGAGATGACTATAAACTGTCAATTGAAGAAGATAATATTTTGGATAAATTGGATGCAAGAATAAGTTTTCTTAGAAAAAAGATTATTCATCAATATACCAAAGATGTTTTCAATTCACCTGTCAACTCATCTGCTGAAGATGAAGAAACAGTTTCTAATGCATATGTTGACGAGCAAGAAGAAATTTGGGCAGAAAATCATATATGTATATATACAATATCAGACATATATTGGATAGATAAATGGTGTGAAAATATATTAAAAGTAACAGATTCATTAAAATATAAATGTGGAGATGCTAGTAAAGAAATTTTCAAATTAACTGGTAAACTTCCTGAAGCTACAAGTGACAATTCAATTGACAATTCAATTGACAATTCAATTGCTAGTGCATATGTATTCTTTTCATTAAAAGAATTAAAAGAGATTAAAAATTATGCATCTATGTATTATTCTTCTAATGAAAAAACGGTTGGAGCTAGAAATACTTTATATGATATAAATCTGAGAATAAAATATTTAGAAAAGCAATCAGAAAAAATATTAAATGTATTTAAATCAGGGTGTCGAGAATCATATCAGCTAACACATGAATTTCACACATATACTAAAGCAGATATATTTTGGTATGCTGAATGGGCATTAGATAACTGTAAAATATTATTTCCGGAATTATATAAAAGGATAATTAAAGGGTTAAAATTAACAAAAGAATCTGGTGAAATATACCAATATTATTTCTTTAGACTACATGAATTACAAAATATTAGATATTATGCATTAAGATATTATCGTACACTGAATCATGATCAACCAGATAGAAAAAGATCAGTTGAAGAATCAATTGCTTTGTGTAGACTGGATGAGAAAATAGAATTTCTAGAAGAATGGAAAAATATACAATTAAAAATTTATTTAGAAGGAGAAGAAAGAATGAAAAAAGTAACAGAATCAGAAAATAATGCATGTGACAAAAAAATAGAAAGTTTACATCCAATTACACCAGCTGAAAGAATCAGTTGTAAGTGTGATTATATAGCTTGTAATATATGCAACAGTGAAAAGGAATTAGTATATATTATTAAAGAATGTATTAAACAACAATATAATGTAAATTACACATGCGTTGATGTTAATACATTTAAAGGATATATTACACATGGTGAATTGATTAATTATGTTGAAACTGATGAAACAAAATTTTATATAACAATTCATACATCTGCTGATGAAGGCAATTTAGTTATTGATATGTTATCAGAAATCAATCTTAAAACCATCAAATTTGAAAATAATATATTATATATTTCAAATAAGAAATAAATTATAAGCTAGCAATAGAAATAGATCTTAAAGCTATTAGATTTGATGATAAAACCAACACATTGCATTTACAACAAAATAATTAATTATGTTAGACTTAAACCTCAAAGTAAAAATTAAAAATAATAAAACTGGTGAAGAAAAAACTTCATCAACAATCATTCACCTTGAAACATTTATTCAAAATTCATTGGATTATGATAACTTGTTTAGATTTGGTAATGTGTTTTTACAGGGATTATTTAAAGATGCTATGCATTCTATGAATATCAATTTGTGTAATTTAGATGAAGCTAAATTGCTAGATATTGTTAATACAATTGATAAAGATTTCAGTAATGGTGCAGTATATGAATCTGGTGATAGAGATTTCAATATTTCAGACTACACATTCACAATTTGTGGACACACTTTTGAAACAATTGAAACTGTTTTATTTAGTTGTAAATTAAGAAAAGGCATTTTAGCATTGAATAAAAATACTGATAAAGTTACAGAATTAGTTAATCATTTAGATTATAATAGCAAAGGTAAATCATACAACATTGCATGTGAATTAGAATCAGTAAATTTTTTATTAGAAAGAATTTTAAAAGAATATGATACAGAAACTAAACAAAACAAATTTTAAAGAAACAATTAACTCTACTGAACCTGTATTGGTTAAGTTTAGCTCAAATTGGTGTGGTCCATGTAAAGTTGTTGGTAAAACACTTGAAGAAATACAATCAACATTACCTTGTAAAGTGTATGAAGTAGATGTTGATGAAAATATGGAATTATGTGATGAATATAATATTACAAACATTCCAGTTATCATGCTTTTCAAATCAAGTGAAATGTTGAAAAAACATGTTGGTTTGATAAGTAAAGAAGAAATTGAACAATTTGTAAAATAAGATGGAAACTGCAGATGGTATGGATGGTGTGATGAAAAAGTGTGAAGGAATTAGTGTTGATTCACCTGTATCTGTTGAAGATGTTGACATTAGTTTCCATGACAATGTTATTACTTTGCCGCTCCCAACAAGTGCAATTAATAAAAGTAGCAAACCAGTCACATTACCATATCCATTAAGTGCAATTGATGATCAGATAATATTATTCACCAATAAATAAATGAAATCAAAAATAAACTATAAAAACAGAAAACTTCACACTGTTATTGTAGACGGTGAAAAGATGAAACTTACTGCAAAACAGATCAAAGAATTAAAATGCAATGAATTGATAATAGTTATTGAACAGAAAACTTGTATACCAATTAGTGAAAAAACTGATTTCTATGGTATTATTTTTTGTGAAGATGAAATAGGTTGACAATAGAAGAAGGTTAAAAATGATAGAAGTAAGTAAAGATAACTCAACAGTAGTATTGAATAATACTATGCTGGTTGAAAGTAAACGTGGTGAATATACCAATGCACTCACATTTATGTGTGGAGGTGCAATAATTAAATTAGAATATATGTTAAAAGGTATTGAAGAAATGGAATACAGACTCAAACCACCTACAGATATTTTAAGTGCATTTACTGCAAAGATTCTTAATAAGAAACTTAGAATAGTAATTGAAGAGGATATAGAAGATGACAAAATTGCTTGATCAATTACAAACAACATTGCATGAGCAAACTATACTTGAGAGAATTGCTGATATGCTGAAAGTCAGTGATATTCCTCAACAAGTGATAGATAGACACTGGGGAGAATTAGCTGATAAAGAAAACAGAAATAAAATTGAAAATGAGATTAAAAGCTATTTCAATAAGATGATTGAAAGTTATCTAAATTTCTATGAAATTAATAAAAAAGTGAATTGTAATGTTGAATATAGTATTGATGGAGAAATTCAAATTAATATAGTTTATGAATGAAGATATTATTTCTAATGAATTTAATAATAAAATATGTATCAAATCAATAGACAATAAAGATGAATAAAGAAGAATTAAAAAATAAATTAAAGTCTATTACTGACAAATTTGTTGGTAAAGAAAACAATGAAGAAACCAGACAACAGGTTCAAGATAAACTTAGAGAATATCTTGAACCAATAGTAACCAAATATATTAACAGGAAATACAATATAAATGTGAATGAAGAAGGTGTAGATGTGTATAAATATGATGATTGTGATGAAAAGTATTTGAAAGTTGAAATTGAATTTATGAAAGATAATAGTCAGATTGTAGATAAACTAAATGATGAAAAATATATAGAGTCATTGAAAACAATGATTAAATCTAATATTGGTAATGTAGTTCCAGAATTTAAAGGATTTGAATGTGGAGTAGACTTTAATGAAGGTGTTGATATTACATTTACTAAAACATCACCTTCAATGTCTGATGAAGAATTTAAAAGAATGACTGAAGCAGCAACTGATGCTTTGACTGATATGGAGTTAAAAGGGTATGACATTGAATGTAAATTGAGAGGTGTTGAGAATGTACATTTAAATAATTCAAAGAGAAATAACAACAAATAATTATGTTAAAAATTATTGTATATTTAGAAGCAATTAGATTGGCATCAAAACAACTCCACTATAACGCAAAAGGTCCAAATTTCTATAAGGATCACCTTATGATGGATGAAATTCAGTCTGATATTGGTGATTTTGTTGATGAAATTAAAGAAAATGTATATATGAGATCAGGTAAACAAGTACCTTATGAACATCAAATATATGAAAACGTTTTAAAAATTTTACCAACAGAAATTGATTTAAAGTATTTGAGAAGTTTGATTGTATCTTGTATGGATCATATTGATGAAGTTTCTGAAAACAGTGTTAAAGCCTGTGATAGTGATTTATTAGGAAAAATAGCTAGCAACTTAGCTAAATCATTAGGATTTTTGAATAATAGGTTGGCATAACATGCTCACTCAGACAGATAATTTAATATTTGAAGCATATAGCACATCAGCTTTAGATAGCAAACTTAATGATATTAAAAAATCAGATGCTGAATGTGTATATAAAAATTTAGACAAATTACCAAAAGATACAGGTGATTTAAGATTGTTAATTAATTTATTTAAAGATTGGTATAATGGTGTATATAGAGAAATACCTTGGTATTCAATAGCTGCGATTATTTTAGGATTCTTGTATTTAATATCACCAGTTGATTTGGTTCCAGATATGGTACCTGTTTTAGGTCAGGTAGATGATGTTGTCATTATACGTTGGATACTAACGCATATAGCAAAACAAGATTTAAACAAATATAGACAATTTAAAACAAAGTAACTTTACATTTTTAACAGTATTCATATATTAAATCCGTGGTAATTATCACGGATTTTTTGTGTTTTGTTCATAAAAGGGTTAAATACTTAAAGCACACTATAATGGTGCA
>ULQM01024553.1_pt1 | contig 14565 bp, 15 predicted proteins | sample 1954451 | NCBI WGS metagenome assembly ULQM01 (sample SAMEA4835655, study PRJEB28245) | human gut metagenome | biome: gut microbiome; material: fecal sample | place: Denmark | collected 2008 | reverse complement strand
GCGGCTTTCGCCGCACAGCTCCTTTTTGTGCTCTTATCCGCGCCTGTTACACGCTGCCCTTCTTATGCAGCGCTTCCAGACTCAGCTCACCCGCCAGCTTGAACAGGGTATCGCAGACAACCCGCTCCACCGGCAACCCCGCCTGCTGGCCGATCTTGCGGTAAAACTCGTAGAGATAATCCGGTATTTGTATCGTAAGCTCTTTCATAGAATGTTCCTCCCCGCATTTCAAAAGGTGTTGTTTATTGCATAAATCATACAACATTTTTGGATAATACGCAAGTGCGTACACGCACTTGCGTATTATTTTTTACAATGGCCTTGAGGTGATCATATGGCAGTAAAAGACGCGGTGGCGGAGCGGTTCCGCCAGCTTTGCGCCCAGCGGGGGATCAAAAGCAATGAATTGGCCAACCTGTCAGGCGTGACGCCCTCTACCGTATACAGCCTGATGGATGTGCGGCGGCGGGATATCTCTATTACCACCATCAAAAAGCTCTGCGACGGGCTGGATATCACCTTGGGCGAATTCTTCTCCACACCGGAATTTGACCGGTTGGAGCAGGAGTTGCAATAAGCTTACCGCTATACTGCGAAAGGGGTGTTATCATTTGGCTATTGACCGCATTCAGACCGGCATACGCTTTCCGGAAGCTCTGCTGCGTAAAATCACCTATATCGCAAAGAAGAATCACCGCTCACTGAATGCGCAGTTAGAGCATCTGGCGCAGGAGTGCGTGGACGCCTATGAGCAGGTGCACGGCGAGATCACGCTGCCGGAAGAGGAATGAAAAAGTGCCAGCCATCCCAATGGATGACTGGCATTTTTGCGTGTCGCCCAGCTTCCTCAGAACTCCGCCTTGAAGGCGGCGGGGAGGTCGGTGCCCTCTGGCAGGACGCCCAGGACAACGTAGTTGCCGTTGACGGTGACGGCGGAATTGTTCTTCCAGGCTGGGGCGTTCTCGGGATAGGCGGCGTCGTTGGCGATGCTGTCCACCCGCTGCTGGAAAATGGCGCGTACGGTCTCGGCGTCGGCGGCGTCGGCCACCTCCACCATCGCCAGCTCACAGCCGAAGCCGGAGACCGGTGGCTGATAGGCCACAAGCTGCTTGGTCTCCACCGCGGTCAGGCCGGGATAGAGGCTCTCCAGCTCGGCGGTGTCCTCCACGGGGAACATGGGGTATTCGTCGCCCAGGGCGGCAACGGCGTCTGCCGCTGTCTGCTTCAGGTCAACAGACTGGGTCTGTGGGTCCTGCTGGGGATCGCTGCTGACGTCTCCGACAGGGGTGTCGTTTCCGCCGCAGGCGGCCAGCGCCAGCACCATCACGGCGGCCAGCAGCAAACAGATCAACTTTTTCATAGCAATTCCTTCCTTTCTTTCGCATGGTCGCCCTTCCCGGGCGGTCAGCGCCAGTATAGCGCATTTCCCATGAAATGCAAGTACTTATTTGACGAAGAAGGGGACAAAAATGTTCCCGGTTCCGGTACAGAAAAAAGCACCCGCGGGGCAGGTGCTTTTTTCTACCATATAAACCACAAAGAAGGGAAGAAATTACTCGTTGGTGTAGTTGTCGAAGTAACCCTGGATGTAGATGATGGGGGTGCCCTTGTCGCCGGAGCCGGAGGTCAGGTCGCACAGGGAGCCGATCAGGTCGGTGAGGTTGCGGGGGGTGGTGCCCTCGGACACCATGTTGCCCACCAGGCTGACCTTGGCGTCCTTCTGGCGGATCTTCTCGGCCACGGCCTTCTGCAGGGCCTCGCCGGTCAGGTCGCCGAAGTCGTGGTCGGCCAGATACTTCAGCTTCAGCTCGTTGGGGGTGCCGATGAGACCGGCGGTATAGCCGGGGGCCACCACGGGGTCGGCCAGCTCCCAGATCTTACCGGCGGGATCCTTGAAGGCGCCGTCGCCGTAGACCATGGCCTCGATCTGCTTGCCGGTGGCCTCGCTCATGGCCTTGCCGATGCCCTCGGCCACGGCCATGGCGTCACGGGGGAACAGCTTGACGCGCTCGTCGTCAGCCTTGTTGCTGCCCAGCAGGCCGTACTGGGGATTATAGCCACTGCCGTCCACGGAGGCGGTCAGCAGGTCGTCCAGACCCAGCACCGTTTTGGCACCGGCAGCCTTCAGCAGGCGCTTGCTGCGCTCGCGGGTGTGGATATCGCAGCAGATGACGGTGTCGGTGTAGTCCAGCACCGCCTGGACACGGTTGGCGAAGATGATCTCCGCCTGGGCACCGGCGGCCTCAATGATGGACTTGTAATAATCCACATAGTCCACGCCGGTGAAGGGGTGGATCACGGCGCCGAAGGCGTCACGGAAGCGCTTGAGATCCAGCACGTCGTGCCAGGGGTCGATGCCCGCCTCGTCCAGCTGATCCATGGACACCAGATGGTTGCCCACCTCGTCGGAGGGGTAGCTGAGCATCAGCACCACCTTCTCGCAGCCGCCTGCGATGCCCTGCAGCAGCAGGGAGAAGCGGTTGCGGCTAAGAATGGGAAACGTGACGCCAACGGTCTTGCCGCCGGTCTTGGCCCGGACATCGGCGCTGATCTGCGCCACGGTGGCGTAGTTGCCCTGGCAGCGGGCCACCACGGACTCGGTGATAGCCACCACGTCCTTGTCGTGAGGCTCGATGCCGTTTTCGCGCAGCGCATTCAGCACGGTCTCCACAGTGACGGCCACGGCGTCATCGCCCTGGCGGAAAATGGGCGCGCGCACGCCCCGCACAACAGTTCCCAACGTTCTCATATTTCTTATTTCCTTTCGCAGTCCTTCAAAAGCATTTTGCATTTTATTATATCAGCGATCTCCATATAAGTAAAATACCGATTTTTAATGCTCGACATAAGTCACGCTTAATGTATTTCCCTCTTGCTTTTTTGGAAAATCTGTGTATAATATAAGGGTACGGGCTTGTAGCTCAGCTGGGAGAGCAAGCCTGACATACCGCAACCATACAACTTCATATTCGGGCTTGTAGCTCAGCTGGGAGAGCGTTCGGTTCGCATCCGAGAGGTCGAGGGTTCGAATCCCTTCAGGTCCACCACAAAAAGCTGTGAAATTTCATATTTCACAGCTTTTTTGCAACTTTTTGAGGAGTTTTGCGTGGATGCGAACCGAGCGTTTCCGGTGGGTTTTGAACGCCGCTGGAAGTGCTGACCCCAAGTAGTTCGCATCCGGATTAAAAAGACAGCAGTCGCATATAAATAAGCAAGCCAATATTATTTATTAAATAAGCACAAGAATGCATATGGCCATGTTATTAGATATTTTAGAATTCCCAACTGAAAATAGCGCAAAATCACACGTAACATCTTGCTAAGGTAGAAATAGTTGGTTATAATGAAATAAAATAAACCGGGAGTGATCATATGGCTGAAAAAATCACAGAAAAACGCGAGAGCTTTAGCTGTAGCTTAATTAGTCAAGGAACCACAAAATTTTATTCACTTACTATGCCAAGTGAAATTCTAGCTGATACTTGCTTCGTTTCTACAAGAGATGAAAATCCACAAGATGGTTTTCAACGAATGTTAGACAAATCTAGAGCCCAAGAAATTGCTGACTATATTGATTCTGGCGCGGGATCTATCCCTACGGCAATTATTCTTTCGGCACAAACAGATGCAGGTCTACAGTATAGTAGCAAGAATAAAACGATAGAGTTCAACTTAGTCCCCAATGCTTTCTTAATTTTGGATGGACAGCACCGCATCTATGGGTTTTCGCTGGCAAAAACATCAGTTCGTGTTCCGGTGATTATCTATAACGGACTCTCCCGCAAAGAAGAAACTCGCCTTTTTGTAGATATCAACACAAAGCAACGCCCTGTTCCTTCTGAATTAGTCCTTGATATAAAATCTCTTGCAGAATACGAAAGCAATATTGATGCATTTTGCCGCGCGATTTTTGACTTATTCAGTGAGCAATCAGACAGCGTTTTGCTGGGTCTTATGTCACCAGCGCAGAAAAAGAGCGGAAAAATCTCAAGAGTTACCTTCAATGCAGCCATAAAACCGATATATGGCGTATTTGGTGAGCGAGACGCAAAAGAGATATACACGTTCCTTAATGCTTATCTCAAGGCAATGTGCAGTGGTCTGCAAAAGAAGGGTATTTCTTCAATCACCAAGCCAATAATTTTTAAGGCAATTATGCAATTTTTCCCGCACGTTGCTCGGCTGACCGATGGAGAATATACTGTTGAAAAATTCACAGAAACACTTGCACCACTGTTTTCGGGTATCTCCGCAACAAGAGTAACAAAAGCTACTTCTATCAAAATAATAACAGATCATTTTGTAGAGTGCCTAAACAGAGGCTTTACTTTGTAAAATGTATGGACACAAATGAACACTATTTTGCAGATGGAGCAAGGCATTTATATGTTCCGCGTTTAAACACACTTTCAAATTGTTCTTCGATTGGTTTACGAGCGTGGTTGTCCGAATCTGAAAATTATATACCTATAAAATTGCCCCTGTCTGGGTGCTTCGAAATTGACTTTTATGATATTTCTGAAGCTCTTTCGGCATTGGCACATGACATTGTACGTCTTACCTGTGCATCATTTGAAACAGTAGACGCTATTTCTGAAATTCCTAACCAAAGAAAGTTTTTGGCTTGGCAGCTGGTTGAATACTATAGCTTTACCTCTTAAACAAAATGATGTGGTTTACAGTTATTGATCACATAGATCGGCCAGCAGCGCGGTAAGATGTTTCCAGAATGGTTCTACCGTGTCCAGGCACAGATATTCCTTTGGCGTGTGGGCTCCCCTGGATCTGGGAGCAAATCCCACGATATCCATGTCAGGGATCGCTTTGGCGATGACGCTGACTTCTACGGTTCCGTGCTCCACCTCTTGCAGCATCTCGCCGCCAAACAACCTGCGGAACGTGTTTCGGCAGGCGATCTGCAAGGGGGTATCGGTAGTCTCCGGCCAGGCGGGAATCCATTTTCCGCGCATGTTGGCGGTGACACCGGTCATCCGGCACAATGTGCTCAGATGCAGAGAGATACTCTCAAAGTACTCGTCTCTGTTGGCGCGGATCACCAGTGTTCCGGTGAATTGTCCATCCTGATACGCGGCTGGTGACAGCAGTGCGGAGGCAAGTACCCACTCAGGATGTTGGGTATTTCGGATGGAGACGTCATAAGGGATGAGCAGCAGGAGATCCGCCAAGGCGCGTGTATCCTCAACAGAAGCGGCGGAATCGGCTTTCGCTGCGGTTACTGTTATTGAAAGGTTTGTCTCCTCAAACATTTCGGCACGTAGACGCTGCGTGATCTTTTCCAGCAATCCCTCTGCGGCGGCTTTATCGGGAACCGATATCCATAGAGCTGCGTAGCTGGGAATATTACTGGGGCTGGATTCCATACGCACCAGACGTATGCTTTGCTGATCGCACAGATCACACAGTATCCTGCCGGCAATATGCAGCGCGCTGACATGGTTTTTGCCTGCCAATAGGCCGCCGTGGCCGCCCCGCAGACCGGCAATGTCGATTTTCAGTACATCACTGTAACAGCTGGTGTGATCACAGCGGCGCGTCAGATCGAACTTGGCATTCCCGGCGCTGCCAATTACCATGCAGTCAGGATCGCCCATGTCCATGTTGATCATTCGCCTTGAGCGGATCTGAGACATATCAAACGCCTGGATACCCTGAAGCCCGGTCTCTTCGCGAGTCGTAAACAACAACTCCATGGGCGGATACCGCAGATCATCGGCATCCATCAATGCCAGCATGTTGCACAGACCAACGGCATTGTCGGCACCCAGTGTGGTTCGGTCGGCACGCAGAATGCTGCCGTCAAGCACCAGATGTATGGGTTCGTGTACCATATCACGGTCCAAACCGGGCTCCTGCGCCAGCACCATATCCAAATGCCCTTGCAGCAGAATGGGCGCGACCTGTTCACAACCGGGGGTGGCCGGGATGCGAACGAGGATGTTGCCGGCATCGTCCCGCACGGCTTCTCGCCCATACCTGTTAGCCAGCTTCAGGATCCAGTCGCCCAGTGCCTGCTCGTGGCCGCTGCCATGAGGAATAGCGCAGATGTCTTCAAAGCGATCCAGAACGCGGCGGGGCTCAAAGTTACTTGTCAGATACATATACTCTCCCTGTTTTGATACAAATCTGATATTTGGCGGTTCAGCGGTCGTTGACCAAGAAGCAGGATACGAAATGCCCGGGAGTGACTTCTACGAATTCCGGGTTCTGCGCAGAGCAGCGTCCGGTGCAATGCTCACAGCGTGCGGCGAACCGACAGCCAGGGGCCGGGTCGATGGGACTGCTGACCTCGCCGCGGATGACCTCCAGCTTCTTGGAACGAGCGCGATCCAGGTCGGGCTCGGGAATGGAGGTAAGCAGCGCTTTCGTATAGGGATGCATGGGATGTTCAAACAGCTCATCAGAGGATGCAAGCTCTACACAGCGTCCCAGGTACATGACCATAATATTGTTGGAGATATGTTTGACGACAGACAGATCGTGGGTAACGAACATGTACGCAAGGTTCAGCTCCTCCTGCAGATCCATCAGCAGATTGAGGATCTGGGCCTGAATGGATACGTCCAGCGCGGAGACCGGCTCATCACATACGATAAAGCGCGGGTTCAGGCTCAGTGCGCGTGCAATACCGATGCGCTGACGGCGTCCTCCGTCCAGCTCATGGGGATAGGCGTTGGTATAGCGGCGTGCAAGTCCCACCAAATCCATCAGCTCTGCGGCTCGCTTGAAGGCGTCATTCTTGTTCTTATATACCTTGTGGATCAGCATATATTCAACAATGACCTCAATGACAGATTTACGAGGATCGATACTGGAATAGGGATCCTGGAAAATGATCTGCATCTCTTTGCGCAGCGGGTGCATCTGGCGGCTTTTGTAATTGGTGATATCCTTGCCGTCGTAGATGATCTGACCGGCCGTGGGCTCGATCAATTTTAAGATGGTACGGCCCAATGTGGATTTGCCGCAGCCGGACTCACCGACAACGCCCAGCGTTTCACCAGCATACAGTTTGGGTCACGGTTTGGGTCAGGCTCCGTGGCTTCGCAAAAACGACCACGCTGTAATCAAAGAGACGCCGTTACTGACATTTATGTTTTGAAAGGCTATTTCTTCTCGTCCGTGAGCTTTACCGCCGCCGCCATCAGAAATGTTATCAGCCAGGCGATGTTATCACACAAAAATAACAGGAGAGGAACGGATCATTCCATCCGCTCCTCTCCTGTTATTTTTGTGGTTGCAGCATTTACGCGAAAGGATTCTCCGTGGGATAGGGCAGACTCCTGGGCTGGTTGTAGGCGATATCCGTCACGCCCAGGAACTTGAATACCTCAAACAGCGCTTTGCCGTAATGGCCGAAGGCCACCGCGCCGTGGTGGGGATAGCGCTTCTGCAACAGCACATGGCGATAGAAGCGGCCCATCTCCGGAATGGCAAAGATGCCGATGCCGCCGAAGCTGCCGGTGGGCACATCCAGCACCTCGCCCTGGGCGATATAGGCCCGCAGCTGCCCCTCGCTGTCGCACTGGAGGCGGTAGAAGGTGATGTTGGAGGCGGCGATGTCGCCCTCCAACGTACCACGGGTGAAGTCCGGCGTACCGCCATTCTCCAGCAGGCGGTTCTGGATCAGCTGATATTTCACGGCCCGGTCGGCGCACATCTTGCAGCTGGGGGTATTGCCGCAGTGGAAGCCCATGAAGGTATCAGTCAGCTGATAGTCATAGCGACCCTTGATCTTGTCGCTCCACAGCTGGGCGGGCACGGAGTTGTTGATGTCCAGCAGCGTAACGGCGTCCTGAGAGACGCAGGCGCCGATATACTCGCTGAGAGCACCGTAGATGTCCACCTCGCAGCTGACGGGTATGCCCCGGGAGGCAAAGCGGGAGTTGACATAGCAGGGCTCAAAGCCGAATTCCTTGGGGAAGGCGGGCCAGCACTTGTCGGCAAAGGCCACATACTTCCGGGCACCCTTGTGCTCCTCGGCCCAGTCCAGCAGCGTCAGCTCAAACTGCGCCATACGGGGCAGCAGTTCGGGGTAATACCGGCCCTCGCCCATCTCGGCGGCCATCTCTTTGCACACGCTGTCGATGCGGGGATCACCGGCGTGGGCCTTATAGGCCACCAGCAGATCCAGCTCGGAGTTCTCCTCGATCTCCACGCCCAGCTCATACAGGCCCTTGATGGGAGCGTTGCAGGCAAAGAAGTCCTGGGGTCTCGGGCCAAAGGTGATGATCTTCAGGTTCCGCAGACCCAGAATGGCACGGGCCACCGGCACGAAATCCGCCATCATGCGGGCGATATCTTCGGCGGTGCCCACGGGGTATTCGGGGATGTATGCCTGAATGTGGCGCATGCCCAGATTATAGGAGCAGTTCAGCATACCGCAATAGGCGTCGCCGCGGCCATTGATCAGGTCACCGTCGCCCTCGGCGGCGGCTACGAACATGCAGGGGCCGTCAAATTCCTTTGCCAGCAGCGTTTCCGGCGTTTCCGGGCCGAAGTTGCCCAGGAACACCACCAGAGCGTTGCATCCGGCGGCCTTTACATCGGCGGCAGCCTTCTGCATGTCCTTCTCGTTTTCCACCGTCACGGGGCACTCATACAGTTCTCCGTCATAGGCCTTGGCAATAGCGGCCCGGCGGCGCTCGGACAGAGCAATGGGGAAGCAGTCGCGGCTGACAGCCACAAGGCCCAGCTTCACTTGGGGAATGTTGTCAAACATGGGATTTTCCTCCTATCACAGATCGTTGGCTATGTCGATATTGATACCGGTCAGGCCGACCTTCGCACCGCTTCTGGCCTCGTCGCTGTCGGGATGGGGCAGCAACCACTTGTTGCAGGCGGTCAGATATGCCGCCTCGCCCGACGGCACGGGGATCGCGGGGGCGGCGGTGTTGGAACCCCGGGGCAGCGCCACCAGTACCCGGAAGCCCTTCTCCGGATCCGTATGGCAGGGAGCATAGTGCAGCGTGGTGGCATAGACCTCCACCAGCACACCGGCAGGCACCCGGAATGCCGCAACGCTGGCGGTATCCAGCATCATGTCGCGGATATCCTCCATCTTGGCCAGCAGCAGGATGAAATCCCCGGCACCCAAATTGAACTCACTGTCCCGGTGATACTCCAGACAGTTCAAGCGGGTGTTATGACCCCAGCACATGCCCAACTGCACCGGCATGCCGCCGAAGAGCTGGTCACGGAACGCGGCAAAGGCATCGCCGCACTGCTCCAGCGCCGGTATCGCCGGTTCATAGGCCACGCCGCTCTCCGGCATGGGAACGGTCTCCATAGCGGCCAGCAGCTCTTCGCAGGGTATGCCTGTCACCACCCGGCCATAGGGACGGAAGGCCTCGTCATATACGGAATAGATCGTCATCGTCTCACCTCTCCAACACTTTGAACAGCTCACGGCAGGCGGGATAGATCTGCCTGAACTGCTGATATCTCTTCTCATACAGCGCCATACGCTCCGGATCGGGCTGCACTGTATCCTTGACATGGATCAGCTTCTCCGCCGCCTGCTGAACGCTTTCAAAAACGCCGCAGGCCACCATGGCCAGCATAGCACCGCCGTAGCCGGGCCCCTGCTCGGTAACGGGGATATCCAGCGGGATACCCAGAATGTCGGCGATCATCTGCCGCCACAGGGGCGACTTGCTGCCGCCGCCGCAAATCATGGAGCGAGGGATGGCAATGCCCAGCGAACGGGCCACCTCAAAGCTGTCCCGGATGGCGAAAGCTACACCCTCCAGCACGGCCTGCAGCATATCGGCCCGGGAAGTATCCATGGTCATACCGATAAAGGTGCCGCGGGCGGAGGTGTCGTTGATGGGACTGCGCTCGCCCATCAGATAGGGCAGGAAATAGACGTGGTTATGCCCCAGCTTCTCCGGGGCGATCCGGGCCTGGAGTCCCGCGTAATCCTCGCTGCCCAGAATATCCTCCATAAACCATTTGTTGCAGGAGGCCGCCGACAGCATGCAGCCCATCAGGTGATAGCCGCCGTCGGCGTGGGCAAACGCATGGAGACCATTATGGGGATCCACGCCGAATTTGTCCGAGCTGATGAAGATGGTACCGGAGGTGCCCAGCGAGATATTGCAGCCGCCTGCGCCTACCACACCGGTACCCACCGCTGCGGCGGCATTGTCGCCGGCACCGGCGCAGACTTTTACACCGACAGGCAGTCCCAGCTCCGCCGCCACCTCCGGCAGCAGTGTGCCTACGCACTGGAAGCTCTCGTACAGCCGTGACATCTGCGTCTCCGTAACGCCGCAGATATCCAGCATCTCCTGTGACCAGCACTTGTGCTGCACGTCCAGCAGCAACATGCCCGAGGCATCGGAGTAGTCGCAGCAGTGGACGCCGGTCAGCTTGTAGTTGATATAATCCTTGGGCAGCATGATGCGGCGGATCCGGCGGAAGTTCTCCGGTTCATTCCGCTGCATCCACAAAAGCTTCGGGGCGGTGAATCCGGCGAACGCGATATTGGCGGTCAGTGCCGACAGACGCTCTTTGCCGATGGTGTCGTTGAGGTATTCTACCTCCCGGAAGGTACGGCCGTCGTTCCACAGGATGGCCGGTCGGATCACCTGATCCGCTTCGTCCAGCGCCACCAGGCCGTGCATCTGGCCACCTGCGCCGATGCCCGCCACCTTTTCGGCGTCAAAGCCCCGCAGAAGCGCCGGGATGCCCTCCCGCACCGCCTGCCACCAGTGGGCAGGCTCCTGTTCCGACCAGCCGGGCTGGGGGAACAGCAGCGGATACTCCCTTGTGACGGTACGCAGCACCGTCCCCTGCCGATCCACCAGCAGCAGCTTCAGCGCGGAAGTGCCAAGGTCAATGCCGATGAAATACATGCTCTCACGACCTTTCGGATGATTTCTTTCCGGAACAGAGGTTGCGTCTCCCCCGCCGGGTATGGTATAATACTGTCGGGCGGAATACGCCCTCACCTTATGAAAAGGCGGTAGCAACGATGGATGTCCGTCAGCTTGTCCCCGTGGATTTCAGCGACTATTTTGCGCACTTCACCCGCAGCGACTATCCCGCGTTCTTCCGGCGCTATACCGCGCTGGCCGGGCCGGTGCTGGCCGCGTTGTCCTCCCCTGCCGAGGCAGAGGCCGCGGCAGCGGAGCTGGTAGCGCACTGCGGCACACTGCTGCGTCCGCTGCGCCGGAAGGTGATACTGTTCGATCTGAAAAGCCTGTTTACCCTGTATACCGTCCCGGCGGCGCTGGAGCACGGCGGTGAGGCCGCGGAGGCTTTTGCCCAACGGCTGGCGGAGGAATGGAACCGGCAGTATCCGGCGTTTTCCTTTGCCATCGGCACCTACGGCGAGCTGATGAAGGGGTTTGAAAACGCAAAGCTTCTGGGCTTTGATATCAAATGGGGAGGCAAAAAGGATGAAAAATAAGCTGATCGCTCAGTTATATCGCCGCAAACGGAACTCCTATTACCTGTCTGCCATCGTGGGCGGCTATCTCGTTTATCTGGCGTGGAAGCTGCTGGGCGAGCTGCCGGAGGGCGGCGGCGCGCTGATCGCGGCCTGGATCGCCATTGTGGTCTTTGCCCTCTGCGGCGCGCTGTTCGCGGCGCTCAGCATTTGGGCGCTGATAAAGGGATACTGTGCGGAGAATGCGCCCGGGGACGATGAGGAACCGCCCGCAGAGACGTAAAATACGCTGTTGGTACAGGATACGAGCCTTTCTTTTGGAAAGACTCGTATCCTTTTTCTGTTTTACGCCTTGCCGGTCTTGTGGTTGGACACCACGTCGAAGATAACGGCTACCAGCAGCACAGTACCCTTGACGATGTACTGCCAGTTGTTGTCCAGGCCGATGATGGACATGCCCTGGTTGATAACGCCCAGGAAGATAGCGCCGATGCAGATACCGGCCACGGTGCCGGAGCCGCCGTAAGCGGAGGCGCCGCCAATGAAGCACGAGCCGATGGCATCCATCTCAAAGGACGTACCGGTATCGCCGTTGATGGAGCCGATACGGGCCGCCATCAGCAGACCGGACAGGCCCGCCAGGAAGGACATGGAGGCATAGGCCATGAAGTAGACCTTCTTGGTGTCGATGCCGGAGAGCTTGGTGGCCTTTTCGTTGCCGCCCACCGCGTAGAAGTAGCGGCCGAAGGCGGTCTTGCTGGTGATGAAAGCGTAGATGAAGCACACCGCCAGCACCCACAGCAGCATGATGGGGATGCCCTTGTAGTTGGCCAGCTTCCAGCTGTACACCACCACCAGAACGGCGATGACCACCGTCTTGATCAGGGCGGGCGCCATGGCCTCCAGCGCATAGCCCTTCTTTGCCTTGACGATACGGTTGCGGAAGAACATAATCACCAGCGCCGCCGCCACAAGGATGCCGACGATCAGCGCCGACCATTTGACGCTGCCGTCATCCAGTCCGGGGATCTGGATATAGGAGGCAAACACATTCAGGAAGGTCTCATTCTTGATGGCTACGGTCTTGGAGTCCAGAATGACACGGCCGATGCCGCGGAACAGGAACATACCGGCCAGCGTACAGATAAAGGGCGGGATGTGGACGTTGCCGATCCAGAAGCCCTGCCACGCGCCGATGGCCGCGCCCACCACCAGGCAGATGATGATGGTCACGATGGCCGGTACGCTGGTCTTATCCAGCAGCTGGGCGGCGATGGCGCCCACCAGACACACGGTGGAGCCCACGGACAGATCCACGTTGCCGCCGGTCAGAATACACAGCAGCATGCCGCAGGCCAGCACCAGAACGTAGGAGTTCTGCAGCATCAGGTTGGACATGTTCTGGGGGTACAGCAGACGGCCCTTGGTCAGCACGGCAAACAGGATGAACACCAGCACCAGTGCAATGACCATGGTGTATTTTTTGATGAATTGGTTCACTTTCATTGCGCTTCTCCCTCGCTCTCTTGTGCTTTTTCAGATTTCAGGATGGCTGTCATGATCTTTTCCTGTGAGGCTTCCGCTGCGGTCATTTCCGCCACCATGCGGCCCTCGTTCATGACATAGATCCGGTCGCACATGCCCAGAATCTCCGGCAGCTCCGAGGAGATCATGATAACGGATTTGCCCTGGGCCACCAGATCGTTCATGATGCAGTAGATCTCATACTTGGCACCCACGTCGATGCCGCGGGTAGGCTCGTCCAGGATCAGCACATCCGCGTCGGCAAACATCCATTTGGCCAGCAGCACCTTTTGCTGGTTGCCGCCGGAAAGATTGCCCACCTCCTGGGTCACGGAGGGTGTTTTCGTCTTGAGCTTCTGGCGGTATTCCTCCGCCGCGTTGTTCTCGCGTGTCACGTCGATGACACCGCGCTTACTGCACACCTTGTCCAGCCGGGCCATGGTGGTGTTTACTGAAATATGCATAGGAAGCACCAGGCCGTTGCCCTTGCGATCCTCCGTAACATAGGCCAGGCCCGCGTCGATGGCCTGCCGCTCGTTATTGAGGTGAACCTCCTTGCCGTCAATGAAAATCTGACCTGTGATATTGGTGCCGTAGGAGTGACCGAAGATACTCATGGCCAGTTCTGTACGGCCCGCGCCCTGCAAGCCGGAGAAGCCCACGATCTCGCCTTTGCGGACATAGAAGGAGATATTGTCATCCACCACCTTTTCCTGATAGATGGGGTGATGTACCGTCCAGTTGCGCACCTCAAGACCGATCTCGTCGGAGATGTTGGGCTGTCGTTTGGGGAATCGGTCGCTGAGCTCGCGGCCTACCATGCCCTGGATGATACGATCTTCATCCACCGCGCGGTTTTCATTGTCGATGGTCTCAATGCAGGTTCCGTCACGCAGCACGGTGATACGATCCGCCACATAGGCCACCTCATTGAGCTTATGGGAGATGATGATGGAGGTCATTCCCTGCTCTTTGAAGGACAGCAGCAGATCCAGCAGCAGGCGGGAGTCCTCCTCGTTCAAGGAAGAGGTAGGCTCATCCAGGATCAGCAGCTTGACCTTTTTCGCCAGCGCCTTGGCAATCTCCACCAGCTGCTGTTTGCCGGTGCCGATGTCCTTGATGAGGGTATGCTCGTTTTCCTTCAGACCTACCTGATCCAGATGCTGCCGGGCCTCATGATAGGTACGGTCCCAGTTGATGGTGCCGAGCCGGGTCTTTCGTTCGTTGCCCAAAAACATATTTTCGCCGATGGACAGCTCCGGGATCAGGGCCAACTCCTGATGGATGATGACGATGCCCTTCTCTTCGCTGTCTTTCAGCGTGCGAAACCGGCAGGGTTCACCGTCATAGATGATCTCGCCGGTATAACTTCCATAGGGATATGTGCCGGATAACACATTCATCAGCGTGGATTTACCCGCGCCGTTTTCGCCCACCAGGGCGTGGATCTCGCCGCGGCGCACCTCAAGGTTCACGTCGTCCAGCGCTTTTACATTGGGGAATTCCTTCGTAATGCTTTTCATTACGAGAATGTTGTCAGCCAAAGCGTTCGCCCTCCTTCTGATTTGCCTGTTTGATATGAGGGGTGGTATTGCGTTTCAGATCATCAGCAGCGGGAGGCGAGGCTG
>ULQM01019849.1_pt1 | contig 14639 bp, 13 predicted proteins | sample 1954451 | NCBI WGS metagenome assembly ULQM01 (sample SAMEA4835655, study PRJEB28245) | human gut metagenome | biome: gut microbiome; material: fecal sample | place: Denmark | collected 2008 | reverse complement strand
GCAGAATTAAGTACGCACTAAATTAATTCCGCCAACGGGTATAATTTATAAATTTAGAGCGGAAATAAGAAATGTTTCCGTTGTGTGGCGTAAGAGTTCTGCAACAAGAATGATTCTACAAAAGGGATGATGTCTCGCATCCTTTTATATTATAAACATTAAAAAATGGACTGAGGCAGTCTATTAGAGAGGAGGAACTATGAAGCCGGTCAAGAAATCTTATGACGAAGAGTCTTACGAATTAGACAATGTCTATAACGAGACTGACGATCGTTATTATTACGTTGCAGTGGATTCATCCATTTGGTACAATTGAAATAATATCTGAATAGCATAGCTGGGTATGTATTTCTTAAATGAAGTATATACCCAGTTTTGTGTTTATACAAATCGGATTTATATTACCGGAATGATAAATTTAGTTTGTGTTGTTTCTGTTTTTTTGTAATTTTGCCACACGTATTTTAGTTCTTATACCGGAACATTGTCTTGAATGTTCCATAACAATAATATTGAGATGAAAGAAAAGAAGACAATCCCCGTAATAGGTATGATGTGTGCCGGATGTGCGGCAAACGTGGAGAAAAAGATAAATTCGCTTGATGGAGTGGTGGAGGCATCGGTATCGTTGCCTGGCCGTACGGTTCTTGTGGAGTATGATTCTGATGTCACCTCGCCCGAAAAGATGCAGGAGGCGGTCAGAGGCATAGGTTATGATCTGGTGACTGAGGAGTACCGCAATGTTGAAGACATCGAGCGCAAGGCTTATACGGTGTTGCGCAGGCAGACGGTCATGGCATGGATATTCTCCATATTGACAATGTGTTTTTCCATGGGTTGGATACCCACAGGCAGCCGCGACGTATCAAACATCGTGTCGCTTGTCATTGCGCTTGTCGTGATGGTATTGTGCGGCTCGCAGTTTTATAAAAGTGCCTATACACAGTTGAAGCACGGAATGTCTAACATGGACTCGCTTGTGGCCATGAGTACATTGGTTTCGTTCGCGTTCAGCGTATTCAATACGTTCTGGGGCGACAGTGTGTGGGGCTCACGGGGCATGGAATGGCATACGTATTACGACGCGACGGTCATGATTATCACCTTCGTGCTCACCGGACGCATGCTTGAGGAGAAGGCGAAGAACAGCACGTCGTCTGCCATACGCTCGCTCATGGGACTCGTTCCGAAGATGGCACGTGTGGTGAACGGAAGTGAGATAAACGAGGTTCCGATAGCGACTCTCGAGAAGGGTGACGTTATTGAGGTGAAGGCCGGTGAGAAGATACCGGTTGACGGATGTATAACAGAAGGTGAGGCTTACGTTGACGAGTCGATGATATCGGGCGAGCCGATGCCTGTACACAAGACTTCCGGAGCAAAGGTGCTTGCCGGAACGGTGACAAAACAGGGCACATTCAGGTTCAAGGCTGAGGAAGTGGGACAGAAAACCGTGCTTGCGGGCATAATAAGAATGGTGCAGGAAGCTCAGGGTTCGAAGGCTCCCGTGCAGCGTCTTGTCGATAAGATAGCCATGGTGTTCGTGCCTTGTGTGCTCGGTGTGGCTGTGCTCACGTTCGCAATATGGATGATTGCTGGTGGCATGCAGGTGTTGCCAGATGCTGTATTGTCTGCCGTGGCAGTGCTTGTCATAGCTTGTCCCTGTGCGCTCGGACTCGCTACGCCGACTGCACTGATGGTAGGCATAGGAAAGGCTGCGCAGGAGAATATTCTGATAAAGGATGCGTCGGCTCTCGAGAACATGCGTATGACCGACGCGGTGGTTATAGACAAGACCGGAACATTGACAGAACCGTTTAAGGATGTGGACTTCACTAAGGCGTCATCACTGAAACCCGAAGAGCGTGAAAAGTTGAAACCGCATGCCGAAGAAGCTATGGCTATGCTGGCGGACAACGGCATAGAGGTTTATCTTATGAGCGGAGACAACGATGAGGCGGTGGCTTACTGGGCTGAAAAGGCAGGAATAAAACATTATCAGAGCAAGGTGACACCGCAGGACAAAGAGGATATCGTGAGAAGATTGCAGAGCGAGGGAAGGCATGTCGCAATGGTTGGCGACGGCATAAACGACAGTCAGGCACTTGCTGCAGCAGACGTAAGTATAGCCATGGGACACGGTACAGACATAGCCATGGACGTGGCACAGGTGACACTCATGGGTACTGACCTGAGAAAAATAGCAAGTGCGTTCAGGTTGTCGAGAAAGACCGTAGGCATGATACGCCAGAATCTGTTCTGGGCATTCATATATAATGTCGTTTGTATTCCGCTCGCAGCCGGACTGCCTCATGCTTTCGGTGTGGATTTCGCGATAACTCCTACATGGGCAAGCGCGCTTATGGCGTTCTCGAGTGTGAGCGTAGTGTTGAACAGTCTGCGCCTTAAATATGTCAGTTAAAAGTGCGGACCCGGTGCTACCGGAGGCTCTATGGACAGCGGTCTCCGGTTAGGCATCGAAACACTTTCGACAGATATCTGTATGCTTGTGTTCTCGTTGAAATTGTATTTCACGGCAGCACCTATGCGGTCGCCAACGGAATTCATGTCGTAGAGGCAATAAGGCATGCGGTGGTTGTCCACAAGCGATTTATGACCGTAAAGGTATGCTTCCCAATGGTCGTTGAACTTATAGCCTAAGATTGCGGAAAGTCCGGCGTCGCGGTAAGCATCGTGCGCCCAATATATGTTGTTGAGATATCCTCCTAAGGCTATTGACAGCTTGTTGTTCACCGGTATCGCATACATCGCGGATATATTCTGACTGAATCCTGCACCGTGACGTGCGTTCTTGCCGAACTGTGCGAATACTGACGCTCCGGCACTTATGTTCAGTCCGGGATGCAGTTGCCATGAGCTCCACCATCCGTAATAGAGAGGATAAAGATTGAACGGTGACACGCGTCCCTGCGAGTCAAGCACCGGCAGATGCAGGCTGTCCTGAGCCTGTATGGGCATGGCAGACATCATTGAAGGCGTTGAATATTCGAAATTATATGGCTCCTCGTGTGCCGATTGCGTCATTATTGCAGAGTCGGCAACGGCCGGTGTATTGTTCCTCTGATTATTGCCAGTTTCTTTGTTTATTTCCTGTGCATTCAGAATCGAGGAAACAAAAACCAATAAAACAACTGATAAGAATCTTGTCATAAGTTTAAACATATCTTATGCAAACATAGTCATTAATCGTGAAAGATATGTATTTTTCTTTCAACTTTAACTATTGATAATTTTTTTCGGTCTTTATTTTAAGTTATCTTTGCAGACAAAAATACCATAATGAATATATTCAAAGCATTGTTCGGGGGAAAAGAAGAAACCCAGGAAGAAAAGAAAAGAGAAGAGCAGGCACGCAACTTCGATGTGCTTAAATATGACGGGGTGAAAGCTCTGCGTATGAGGCAACCCGATTATGCCGTGCAATGTTTCACTCATGCGCTCGATCTGAACGAGGATTTGGAGTGTAGGGATTATCTGTCTCAGGCATACATTCAGTGCAACAAGCTGCCACAGGCTTATGAACAGTTGCAGAAGATGTCGGAGGCGCAGCCGGACAACCAGAAGATTCTGATACGTATGGCTGAGGTTGCTTACATGATGGAGGACTATAATGTTATGGCCGACGCGTGTGAGAAGGCTGTTGTGATAAACAACGAGAATCCGCTGGTTTATTTCTTTTATGCGCGTGCCTGTCACGGACTCGGCGACTACAACAATGCTGTAGCCATGCTCACCAAGGCAATATCTCTTAAAAACGACTATTACGACGCTTATCTGCTCCGGGGTGAGGTCTTGCTTGAGACTGAGGATGTTGATGCTGCCGACGAGGATGTGGCTTATCTTCAGGAACACGTCGGCGACACGGAAGACATATTGCTTCTTAAAGCCAGAATCGAGGAGAAGAAAGGCAATAACGAGACTGTCGTAAATATATATAATAAGGTGGTGGAATTAAATCCATTCTGTGTGGCTGCGTTCCGTGGAAGAGGCAAGGCAAAGAAGGCAGTCGGTGATGAGCAGGGTGCCGAAGAGGACCTGAAGACTGCTGACGAGCTTGAACCGGCAAACAACCAGGCGGAAAATGCGGATGCACAGGATGTGGAGGGTCGTGTAAAACAGATATATAAGAATAACGATCCTTACGGCATCTTCAGCAATAATTGATGAGTGTTCTGTATAAACCGGCAGACCTTCGGATGTGATAATGTCCGGACTACGTTCTGATAGAGCCGTGCATCGAGACCCGATAATGCCAATCTGTGTTTATAATCATATATAGAGATTACGCAAATTAATATCTTTTGTTATGCTTTCATATAAAAAGTGCAACATTTTATTGCAAATTATTTGGAATTAAAAGTTTTTTGTTATATATTTGCACCCAACAAAACAATAGAATATATGAACAAGTCTTACACTTCTTTTTTCCGCTTTTACTTTTACTTTACAAGCAATTGTGAAGCGGGAAGTTGTGTGTAGATTTTTAAATAAGGCATTAACAAGTAAACGGCTCCGCTTCACATAGTGAAAGCGGAGCTTTTTTTATTAATATAACGAACAAAAATGAAGAGAATAGCGATACAAGGAGCACACGGATCTTTCCACGATATTGCGGCACATCAGTATTTCAAGGACGAGCAGATACAGCTTATATGTTGTTCCACTTTCGAGCAGGTGTTCGCCGAAATGGAGCACGACCCGACCGTGATAGGGATGCTTGCTATAGAAAACACCATAGCCGGCAGCCTGCTTCACAACTATGAGTTGTTGCGCGCTTCGGGCACGACGGTGGTGGGAGAGCACAAACTCCATATACAACATTCCATCTGTTGCCTGCCTCAGGACGACTGGGACACGATAACGGAAGTGCACTCACATCCGGTGGCACTGATGCAATGCAACAAGTGGTTGGCCAAACATCCTAAGCTGAAGATGGTGGAAGCAGAAGACACCGCAGGCTCGGCTGAATATATAATGAAGCATCAGTGTCATGGATGGGCGGCGATATGTAACGCCTCAGCAGCCGAAATGTATGGCATGAAGGTGCTTGAGGACCAGATAGAAGACAACAAACACAACTTCACCCGCTTCCTCGTAGTTTCAAATCCTAACAAAGCTGACTTCCTCAGACCTTTGGAGAAGGCAGACAAAGCAAGCCTTGTGTTCCTCGTTCCTCACGAAGAAGGCAGTCTTTCCAAAGTACTTACAATCCTTTCTTTTTATAATATCAACCTCACCAAGATACAGTCTCTGCCTGTAATAGGGCACGAATGGGAATATCTTTTCTATGTAGATGTGTCGTTCAGCAATCTCACCAGATATCGTCAGAGCATTGACGCGATAATACCTTTGACCCGTTCGCTGAAGATATTGGGGGAATATATAGAAGTAAAATAGAATTATTATGGCAATAACAGTGAATCCAGCCGACAGACTGTCGGCAGTACAGGAATATTATTTCAGTCGTAAACAGAAAGAGGTGGCAAGGCTCAATGCCGAGGGTAAGGACATAATCTCGCTCGCGATAGGCTCGCCCGACATGCCGCCTTCAGAGCAGACAATCGATAAACTTTGCGCTGTCGCACGCGATGCCAATGCTCATGGCTATCAGCCCACGATGGGAACTCCGGAGCTTCGTCAGGCCATGGCTCTGTTTTATAAGCGTTGGTATGGTGTGGAGCTCAACCCTTCTGACGAGATATTGCCGCTCATCGGCTCCAAGGAAGGCATACTTCACATCACGCTCGCATTCGTAAATCCAGGTGATAAGGTGCTTGTCCCCAATCCGGGTTATCCCACCTATACGTCGCTGAGCAAGATTCTCGGCGCTCAGATAGTGAACTACAATCTGCGGGAGGACAATGCGTGGCAGCCTGATTTCGACGAACTGAACCACATGGACCTTTCCGGCGTCAAGCTGATGTGGACTAACTATCCAAATATGCCGACCGGTGGAAATGCCAGACGTGAGACATACGAGCGGCTGGTGGAGTTTGCCCGTACCAACAACATCGTGGTAGTGAACGACAATCCTTACTCGCTCATACTCAACGACAATCCGATGTCGCTGCTTCAGATACCTGGTGCGAAGGACTGTTGCATAGAGCTCAACTCAATGTCGAAGAGTCACAACATGCCAGGATGGCGTGTGGGAATGTGCGCTTCGAATCCAACCTTCATATCGTGGATACTGAAGATAAAGAGCAACATCGATTCCGGAACATTCCGCGGCATACAGCTCGCAGCCGCAGAAGCCTATTCCAGCAATACGCCGGAGTGGCACCGTGAAGCCAATATAGAGACTTATAGACGTCGCCGCGTAATAGCCGAGGAGATAATGAACGTGTTGGGCTGTACCTTCGACAAGTCGCAGGTGGGAATGTTCCTGTGGGGACGCATCCCCGACTCCTATTCGGATGCCGAACAACTCACCGAGCGTGTTCTGCACGAGGCGCGTGTATTCATCACGCCGGGATTCATTTTCGGTTCTAACGGAACGCGTTATGTACGCATAAGTCTGTGTGCTAAAGACGAGAAAATGAAAGAAGCGTTGGAGCGTATAAAGAAAATGAATCTTTAATATTTATAAATATACAGTTGCCGCACGCGTTACGGAATATCCATAACCATGGTTTCCCCTCTGTTGCGACAACCGACACAAACGATTAACAAGAAACTTAAAACATAATAACTATGGCATTAAAATTAGAACCCTTACGTTTACCGAGTGACAATAACGAACGCCCCATAGTCATAGCAGGCCCATGTTCTGCCGAGTCTGAGGAGCAAGTGATGACAACCGCGAAGCAGCTTGCAGACAAAGGCTGCCGTATGTTTCGTGCGGGAGTGTGGAAACCTCGCACCAAACCGGGCGGATTCGAAGGACAGGGCGAGGCTGCTCTGCCGTGGCTTCAGAATGTGAAGAAGACCACCGGTATGCTTGTCGCTACCGAGGTTGCCACTCCTGAGCACGTGGAACTGGCTTTGAAGTATGGTATAGACATCCTTTGGGTGGGTGCACGCACCTCTGCCAACCCGTTCGCCATGCAGGCATTGGCCGACAGTCTCAAGGGTGTTGACGTTCCGGTATTGGTGAAGAATCCTGTCAATCCCGACCTCGAGTTGTGGATCGGAGCGCTCGAGCGCATCAATCAGGCAGGCATCACGCGTCTCGCAGCCATTCATCGCGGATTCTCAAGCTATGACAAGAAAATCTACCGCAACCTTCCTATGTGGCAGATACCTATCGAGTTGCGCCGTCGTTATCCCTCTTTGCCAATATTGTGCGACCCGAGTCACATAGGCGGAACGCGCGAGTTGATTGCTCCTCTTTGCCAGCAGGCGATGGATCTCGGCTTCGATGGTCTTATAGTAGAGAGCCATTGCTCACCCGACAACGCGTGGAGCGATGCCAAGCAGCAGGTCACTCCGGATGTGCTCGACTATATTCTCAGTCTTCTGGTCATACGCGATGAGAAGGTGACAACCGAGGGAATACACGCTTTGCGTAAGCAGATTGATGAGTTGGACAACCAACTTATAGAGCTTCTTGCAAAGCGAATGAGAGTCTGCCGTGAGATAGGACAGTATAAGAAAGAGCACAACATGACCGTGCTTCAGACATCACGTTACAACGAGATACTCGATAAGCGTGGCGCACAGGGCGTTCTTTGCGGCATGAGTTCCGAATTCATACGTTCCGTCTTCGAGGAAGTGCACGAAGAGTCTGTAAGACAGCAGATAGAGATAATCAACCAATAACGGTCCGAAGGTCTCAAAAAACACCCCTTTAAACATTTTTGTCATAAAATAATAGAAATCATTCTTGCATATGATTTTTATGTAGTAATTTTGAACAACAATGAGAATATTGGTAATGGGAGCAGGTAAGATGGGAAGTTTTTTTCTCGACCTGCTCAGTTTCAGTCATGAGACGGCAGTATATGAGAAGGATCCTCTACGTATGCGTTTCACATACAATTGTCGGCGTTTCACCAATATGGAGGAAATACGCGATTTCTCTCCCGAGCTGGTTATCAACGCCGTGACGGTGAAATATACTATTCCCGCATTCGAGGAGGTCATGCCTTATCTCCCTGCGCAGTGCATGTTGAGCGACATCTCGTCAGTAAAGACCGGACTGCACGCTTTCTACGAAAAGTGCGGCCATCCCTATGTGTCAACCCATCCCATGTTCGGTCCTACGTTTGCAAACCTGAGTCAGCTCAGTCATGAGAACGCAATAATCATCAGCGAAGGCAGCCGTGAGGGACAATCGTTCTTCAGGAAGCTTTACGCATCGCTCGGACTGAACATCTATGATTACACATTCGACGAGCACGACCGCACGGTGGCCTATTCGCTCAGTATTCCTTTTGTCAGCACATTTGTCTTCGCGGCAGTCATGAAGCATCAGGACGCGCCCGGAACGACATTCAAACGCCATATGTCCATAGCGCGTGGTGTGCTCGGCGAGGACGACTATCTGTTGCAGGAGGTGCTGTTCAATCCTTACACCCACGATCAGGTTGCGAAGATACGCGACGAGCTCAAGGAGCTTCTCGACATCATAGACAATAAGGATTCGGAACGTATGAAAGCATATCTCACGAAGATCCGCAACAATGTCAAGCCTGATCTTGACAATATAAAATAATAAATACAGTTAATGGCAAGCATACTTATTGTAGAAGACGACATAACATTTGGCACGATGATCAACTCGTGGCTGCGCAGAAAGGGTTTTGTTTCAGAAAAGGTTAGCTCGGTCTCGGCAGCTAAGTCAAAGTTGCAGGATTCCGGAAACACCTACGATCTTATATTGTCCGACCTGCGTCTGCCAGACCATGACGGTCTTGTTCTGCTCGAGTGGATGCGTCAGTGCGACATGGACATCCCTTTCATCGTGATGACCAGTTATGCCGAAGTGCAGAATGCGGTGCTTGCCATGAAGTCGGGAGCGGCTGACTATATTGCCAAGCCGCTTCAGCCTGACGTACTTCTACAGAAAATCAACGATGCCCTTTCAAAGCGTCCGGCTCAGGCCGCGCCCGTGGTGGAGACCGCACAACCGTCGGCTTCCACTCAGACTGTGCCGCGACACATAGAAGGAAACGACCGCGCCTCAAAGCAACTTTACGAATACATCTCGCTCGTTGCGCCCACACCGATGTCTGTCCTCATACTCGGTGCGAGCGGTACGGGAAAGGAATATGCCGCCAGACGCATACACGAGCTGAGCCGTAGGGCAGACAAGAGGTTTCTTGCCATAGACTGCGGAGCCATACCAAAGGATGTGGCGGCATCCGAATTCTTCGGTCATGTCAAGGGAGCTTTCACCGGTGCGTTGACAGATAAGAAGGGAGCGTTCGAGGAAGCGGACGGAGGTACGCTTTTTCTAGACGAGGTCGGCAATCTTGCCTACGACGTTCAGGTGCAGCTTTTGCGTGCCTTGCAGGAGCGGCGCGTGCGTCCTGTCGGCTCCACCAAGGAGATAGAAGTCGATATTCGGCTCATCTGCGCCACCAACGAGAATCTTGCCGAGCGTGTTGCTGACGGAGGATTCCGCGAAGATCTGTATCATCGCATAAGCGAGTTCACCATCCGTATGCCTGAGCTCAAGGAGCGGGGCAACGATCTTTTCCTCTTTGCCGACCTCTTCGTGAAGCAGGCCGACGAGGAGCTGGGCCGCAATGTGCTTGGATTTGACGACAAGGCTTCAGAGATGCTTGCACGCTATGACTGGCCCGGCAACTTGCGCGAGCTCAACAATGTGGTGAAGCGCGCCACGCTGCTCACGCGCGGACAATATATAGGTGTGGAAGAACTGTCGCAGTCGCTCGGCCCTGTCAATCACGAGAACATGGCATTGCGCGACGAGAACGACGAGCTTCAGCGCATCAAGGCCGCCTTGCGTGCCACCGGAGGTAATAAGAGCAAGACTGCGCGTCTGCTGGCCATCGACCGCAAGACTCTGTATAACAAAATGCAGAAATACGGAATCGATTTGTAGAGGATTCCACAAAAATGTGTGGAAAAATTCCACACTGTTTCCACACTTTCCCCAATAGCGATTTTACTTATTGTTTTTATTAATCCATTCATTATCAGTGATATACGCTTGTTTGGCACGTTTTGGCACGCCCGTTGCACTATATTAAGCGAACAAACAACGAAAATATTCACAAATTTAAAAACAATAAGATTATGAAAAAGTTATTTTTTGCAGCTCTTGCAGCAACAATGGTAGTTTCAGTAAGCAACGTATTTGCAAGTCGTGAATCTTCAGTAGCAGCTCCTGTTTCTCTTCAGGATGGTCCTGACAGCGTAGCAACACCGGTTGCACCGGCCGACAGCAATGCCGTATGCGACAGCACAGCACAAACAGCTCCTGCTACCATCGTACTGCAGTAAGCCATAAAGAGAAAGACACTATTAGAAAATTATTTTCTGACATGACGGTTTTAAGGAAGCATTAAACAACAGTTGGTTCCGGTTGTCGATATATTTCGGCAGCCGGAACTTCTTTTTTACGGTATGCCGTCGGCCGTTCTTCGTGCGTGTTTTCTTTTTTTAATCAGACGTTTTGCCGTCGTTCATCATTATATTGCTATTTTTGTAACCGTAAATCAAGAAGCAGACACGAGATGAGAAAAATCAGCGTTCCGCTCAAGGTGGCCCTGGGCTATGTTTTCGTAGTATTCATCCTTGGCCTTTCGGCGTGGCTCGTTTATGGCAACACGCGTTCATTCATCGAAATGAACGAGGCCGAGCGCACATTCATGCAAAGGCGTAACGTGGCCGACAGCCTCGTATACAGTTTCCTGGAAATGAACAACAACGAACATTCCGTATATTTCGGGATAGAAGACAGTTGGGCGGCGTTCGACCGTTCGGTGACCATTACGCAGAACATAGCCGACAGTCTTCGAGTGCTTGTAGGCGATTCCACGCTGAGACTGAAGATAGACCAGCTCATTCTTTTGCTCGAGCGAAAGCGTGAGAACACGCGTGTCATGATGGAGGTGATGTCGCGCAACGGAGGTGGAAGCTATCTCAACAGCAAACTACACAATCTGTATACAGGACGCGACTCGCTCGTCATTCATCCCAAGGGAACGGAGATGCGCGAGAGACGTGAGACTGTGTATGAGGTGGTGAAGACCAAAAAGAATTTCTTCGGACGTCTTGCCGACGCATTCCGTAAGTCGCGCAACGACACGGTGAGCGTGCGCTCAAACAGCGGTACACTCACAGCCGACAGTGTGAAGCGCAGTGTCAACATTGGCGACACGGTGGCTGACGTGCTTGCCGAGATAAAGAAGGCGGAGACGGAGAGCAGGCGCGAGCACAAGGCCGACATAGACCGGAGCGAGCAAGACATTCAGCTTGTGGGCGTGCAACTGGCACAGCGCATAGACCAGTTGCTGAAAGACATACGCACCGACGCCTATCTGTCGGTGCAGGCTTCTTTCGATCACGACATGGCGGAGCGTCGTGCGGTGATGAACAAAATCATACTGCTCTCGGCCGTGGTGCTGCTCTCGGCCGTGGTGCTGCTCATAAACATTCGTCGCGACGTGCAGCGTGAGAAGGAATATCGCGAAAACCTGGAGGCGGCGAAGAACCGCAGCGAACAGCTCTTGCAGCAACGCGAACGGCTGTTGCTCACCATTACGCACGACATAAAGGCTCCGGCGGCCTCGATATCTGGCTTCATCGGACTCCTGGGCGAGTTTGTCAACAGCGGCAAACCGGCCCTGTATCTGAAGAACATACGCAACTCTGCCACCCATCTGCTGCGCCTTGTCGAGGCATTGCTCGACTATCATCAGCTGGAGAACGGGCGCGTTGAGGTGAAGAACGTCAGTTTCCGTCCGTCGCAGCTCGTGTCCGACTGTGTGGAGGAGATGCGTCCGCAGGCCGACGCCAAGAGTCTGAAGCTCGTGTGTGCAACGTCCGACTGTGGCGGCAGCGTGTGTCTGGGCGACGCTTTCCGCATACGTCAGATAATAGACAATCTGCTCAGCAACGCCCTGAAATACACATTCGTGGGCGAGGTGCGTGTCACGGCGGGAGTGAGAAACGGCAGACTGCTGCTCCGCGTGTCGGACACAGGTCAGGGAATGACGCCGGAGGAGAGCCGGCGGGTGTTCGATGCCTTCACGCGTCTTGAAGGAGCGCAGGGCATAGAGGGCGTGGGTCTGGGACTGTCCATCACCCGTGAGCTCGTCACCCTGCTTGGCGGCAACGTCTCGCTGAAGTCGGTCAAGGGTCAGGGCACTACGTTCTTCGTCACAATTCCGGTGAAAGTTTCGGAGGCCACAGAGGAAAAGCCGGAGCAGGAAGAAGAGAAGAAAACGCTGAAGCTGCCCACGTGCGACAGTCTTGACATCATAATCATTGACGACGACAAGCTGCAGCTGCAACTGCTCATGGAGATGCTCTCGCGGCTCTCTGAAGGCAGATGGCGGCTGACGGTGTGCCGGCATATAGCTGAGGCCCGCAAACAGCTCGCCTCTGCAAAGTTCGACATGCTGATAACCGACATAGAGATGCCCGAGATGAACGGCGCCGACTTCATCCGTTCCATCGACCACAGCCACATGGCGGTGGTGGCCATGACTGCCCACGACAAGGGAGCGCGCCCGCAGTTTGAGGAAGCCGGGTTCGACGAGTGCCTGTTCAAACCGTTCGATATGGACGCTCTTGCCGATGTCATAATGTCGGTTACCGGGCGCAAGGTGGAGACTTCGGACGCTTCTAAGCCCGAATCGTCCGGACGTTTCGCACCGCTCACAGCTTTTGCCGCCGGCGATGAGGAGGCTGAACGTGAGATTCTCACGAGCTTCTATGGCGAGCTTACGACCCACGAGGATGCACTGCGTACCGCTGCCGACGGTGGCGACCGCAAGGCTGCCGCACGTGTGTCGCATAAGGCTCTGCCCGTGCTCACCATGATAAAGGCCGACGTCGTTTCAGTGCTCGACAGACTATCGGCGGCAAAGGTAGATTCGCTCACCGAACAGGAATTCAAGGATTGTTGTTCGGCTGCGATAGAAGGGATGGAGAAGATACGCCTTGAGCTGGAGGCTGTGCTTCATTCTGAAGCCTAAGCGCGCCATGCTACGCGGGCTGCGGTTAAGACCGTCGCACGACGATAACGCCGACATTATTCTCCGATTGTGCCCATACGGTCCTATGATTGAGCCCCTTCCACGTATTAATCAATTCTGTATGAGTGCCCGGATGGTTCGCCTCGTGCCTGCGATAAAGCCCGTCCCACAGGTCTGAGCGGATTTTATTGCAGACGCAGTGACTGTTCGTCGCATGTCCGTGCCCGTATTTCTTGCTTCCGGTTTGTCTTTTCCAAGGCATATGTTTTTTTCACATCGTGACTTCTGTTTATCTTGATTTCTTACATTTCGTATAGCATCTTTATACGTTCCTGTACTCCATACATTATCTTCTTGTGTCAATATGTCACTTTTTGTCATACTTTCCATGACGCTATGTTGAAAAAAGTTTACGTATGTTTAAAACCATCCCGTGCAATGTTTAACAATGTTTTCACAACTGTTAAAAAGCGGTTCTCCACGGCTGACAAACCGTCATACAGGCACGTTTGTTGCATAATGATAAGCGAACGTCTGAAGTCCAGAGAACGGAGGACGCCAAGAAAGCATAGTGTAACATAAAATAAAAACAGGAGGATTGATTTATGATGCCTATCAAAAGATTTTCAGATCAGAGTTGGTTTCCAGATTTGTTCAATGATTTCTTTGACAATGACAGGATGTTAAAAGCCTACACGACAGCTCCGTCGGTCAACATAGTTGAAGAAGAAAAGGACTACAAGATCGAGGTTGCCGCACCTGGAATGAGCAAAAATGACTTTGATGTGCATCTTAACGATGACAACGAACTTGTAGTAGGTATGGAGAAGAAGACCGAGAAAAACGGTTCTGAATCGAAGAACAGAAAATATCTGCACCGCGAGTTCTCTTATTCTCAGTTCAAACAGACTTTCACACTGCCGGACAATGTCGACAAAGATCACATAACGGCAAATGTCAACAACGGTGTATTGACTGTTTCGCTGCCTAAGACAGCCGAGGCTGAGAAGAAGGAAGAGTGTCGCAAGATTGAAATCCAGTAATACTCAGGTCATCGCCTAAGAATAATATGGCGCCTGCACAATGTGTGCGGGCGTCTTTTTTTGTTTATATTCATATCGCCTTATGGGGATTGGTGAGGGCAGTATGGATTCGGTGGGGATGGTTTTAGGCATGAAGAATCATCGAAGGCCGGAGAAATTAATGATAGAGTGGGGCTATGTAAACAGTGACAGGACTGGTCTTGCGTAATGATAAATTCACGTTGGTAAAACTATGGACCCATATCATTAAAATGATAGACTCACGTTGTTATAACAATAAGCTCAAGTATCTAAAACTATGGACTCATATTATTAAAATGATAAACTCGTGTTGTTATAACAGTAACTCATGTTGTTATAACAGTCTGCCGGCAATAGGTTGTTGAGCAGTTCGGGTTGTTATAACAGTAAATTCGTGTTGTTATAAAAATATCCAGGACTCTTTGATTATTTATAAAAA
>ULQM01013553.1_pt1 | contig 14661 bp, 16 predicted proteins | sample 1954451 | NCBI WGS metagenome assembly ULQM01 (sample SAMEA4835655, study PRJEB28245) | human gut metagenome | biome: gut microbiome; material: fecal sample | place: Denmark | collected 2008 | reverse complement strand
ATATCCCCGTCAACGTCCTTACCTGCGATATTGTCAATACCCCACTGCCACATTTTCTGCCCGTAATCATACCCGCTCGGGTAGTCTGGGCTTTCGGTCCAGTGCGCAAGCCATATATCAACATCTGCAAGGCGGCTTTTGTCATAGTAATTTTCCATCCACGAAGGATTAGCATAGACACCGGACGGCAGTCCGATAGCGGTCATTTCGGCGCAGAATTTGAGCGCCATATCAGTACGCTGTGCAGTTGTCAGCTTATCTATCTGCGCCTGTTCTTCGGCGTCAAAAAATACAGGATATGCCGGCTTTAAGCCTTTTACAGCCTTCTTGCAAGCAGTAAGTTCCGCCTTAAACGCATCATCAGACGCTGCCTCAAAATACCAGTACAGCCCATAAGGGATATTTCTTTTCTGGCACTGCTCGACATTGCGCCTGAAATAAGTGTCCTCGTCCGTGCGTATGCCGGCACGGATAATCACAAATTTCACTCCTGCCGACACAGCCGCCGTAAAATCGAACTGCTCCTGCGCTTTGCTGACGTCAATTCCCTTAACTTTTAACATATTATTCGTCCTCACTTTCGTCTTTTTCAGTGCTGTCGCCCTTGAGCTTCAGCTGCTTTAACACTTCAAGCATTTTTTTAGGTATCGGTATGCCAAGTCCTGCGGCATTTTCCACAAGCGATATACCCTCGTTAGCAATAAAAAACATTGTCACTGCTGACTGTAATACCGGTGTACTGTTCAGCACATGCGCATCCAGGACGTGTGCAACCCCTACAAGCATTAAAATCAATATTTTCTTGACTATGCCTTTAAAGCCGATCTCGCTTGACACGTCTTTTCTGACAACTGCACACGCAACGCCGGATATGTAATCAAGCACCATGCACACAATTAAAGCGGCAAGCAAGGGCGTAAAATCGCCCCATATCCAGCCGATCACGCCGCCGATAGTCGCAACTATCGCACCGAAAATACTACTTAACTTTTCCATAATTTTTCCTTTCTGCCTATTCTGCTAAAAAATCTTCTATTGCTATCATCTCGGCGGGCGTCAAAACGACATTCGTCGAGAGAATATCAATCTTTTCGGGTATATCAACATCAATGTTGAGCAGTTCCTCAAGCTCTGTGTTGCAGACATCTACGTTTTCAGGGCGGATAACGTACTTCTCGCCGTCCTGATCACCGTATTTCTGCAAGAGTTTCTGACGCTGTTCATTGTACAGCTTAGTTTCTTCGTCGATACGCCTTGCCAGCTTTGCCACAGCATACGACTGTCTGACAGGCAGTTCCTTGCTCATCAGCTTGCTTATGACGGGGATTGCATTTACTACAGTTGATAACTTCATAGCTTCTCCTTACTCTGCGTCCTGGGCGGCATATACTGCGGTCTGAAACTCCGTATAATCCGCTCTGACTGTGGTTTTGTTTTCTTCATACAGTTCGGCGTTCGATACTGTCATGCTCATCGTTACGGTCTTATCCGCCCTTATGGTAGCACTGAAATACGCTACGGTCTGTTCGTTGCCCTCTCCGTCAGTGATATAGCTTGTACCGTCAAACTGTGTTGTTTTGTTACTTCTAAGCATAATTAACTCCTTTCGCTTAGTGCTTTTCTTAATCTTTTTATCTCATTCCACATCAGCGGAATAAACTGCTCATACGCAAGTGCGTATTGACTGCCATCGCCGTGTATATCGCAGAATCCTGCAAAATCATCTGTTGTAAGCCCGCATTTTTGTAAAGCGGATAAAACATCTTGTGCGATAAAGCCGTAGTTTTTAGCGGTTGATGTGTCACCGTTATAGAAAAATGACTTTCCGTCAAGATAGTCGAATAAATTTTCAGATTCGCTCGGCAAGTCGGCTATGTGGTTTTTCATACGGATGTCTGATACGACAGTTATGCTTCTTGATGCATTAATAGGAGTGCCACTTAGGTAAAGTGTTTTCTTTGCACTGCCTACATAGAGCGTTCCATCCGAAGATACCGAGACGTATGGAGTTCTTCCATTGTTACCGGAATCCGATGCTGTTTGGAAGTATATGCTGTTACCTTTAACAGATTCGCTATCCGGATACATGAAAGTAATACCATATGGGTCAATTTTTACCGCTTGATTTATCAGCACTCCGTTTGCGGAATCTATAAGCATTCCTCCGATATTTCGATGAATAGCTCCGCAGTGAATACTTCCCGTTGCGGAATATACATTTGGCGACGATGCATTCTTACAGGTCATTGAAAATACCCCGGAATTAATAGTTATATTCTGAGAATAGCTACCATCGGTCAACGAACTTGTCAGACCTTTTCCCGACCCGTTAATTGTGATACTGTCACACTTTGCACTGCCATCTGGAAGCAACTGAAACGGATAACTCCATGACGTATCGGAAGCCTTCGCCTTTTTTCCAACATAAAGCCACGGGATGCCTGAAACATTTATCGGTCTTATAGTTACTGCCATAAGGTTATCGGAAGATGTTGAAGCGATGCCTTCTTCTATGTTCCAGCCACCTATCGTTCCGCCCGTAGCTGTAATAGTGCCGGTACTGCTTACTTTGAAGTATTTGCTGTCCCACTCCCCCGTTGCCAGCGACAGCTTCATACCGGTGCTGTTTGCAACATAGTTACTGCTCTTGATAACTCCGCCCACAATCACATCACCTTTGATTTCGGTATCCGCAATAATCTTCAAGGCCTCGCTTGTCAGTTCCATACTGCTTGCCGATGTTCCCGATTTCACAAGCCACGATATTTTGTCGGCTTTCTGCTCTACGGCGGAAACCTTCTGCGTTACGCTGTCGTTTGTCGCATATGTGCTTTCAACAGTAGCCTTAAAGCCGTTTACCGTCTGCTCAAGGCTTGATTGCTTGCTTGATAACGATGTTATTTCGGCTGTGGTATCCTCAGGCGCAGGTGACCAGTCCGTAGCCTTAGTGCCTTTTTCGAGCTTGATATTGCAAGCCTCGATCATGCCGTTTTTATCAAGTGCAAGAGCTACGCATTCGAGCTTTGCTATGTCGCTGTCATTTATCGTCCACGTCTTTTCGTAGTAAATCCACTTGTCTTTCTCTGTCTGACTGCTCACCGTCAGCGACAGGGCATACAGCTTTTTATCATCTGCCGAGCGAAATCGTGCCATTACATACCCGCTTGCGTCAAGCTCTACATCGCTTCTGACCTTTATCCACGCCGACAGAGTGTAGCTTGTGCCAACCTCGAAATCCGTCAGAAAGTGCCTCTTGTTCGTGCCAAAATATCGTGCATTGCCGGAATAGCCGGTTCTGGATATTGCAAGGCTATTTCCTGATATTCCGCCATCAACCGTTATTATAGTGTTACCGCTCCAGCCGTTTTTGATGTTCCCCGTGCTGTCATACAGCAGATTTCTTCCACCTATCTGTATACTGTCAACCGCCGACTTCGTGGCATATGTTTCTGACACTGTTGTCCGAAAGCCCGACAGGTCGCTTTCCAGTGCAGAAGTACGGGTGCCGATACTGCCTATGCTTGCAGTCAGCTCCGTGAATTTTGCATTTATTGTCTGAGATGTGCCGTCTATGACAACCTTACTTGTATTAAGATAGGTGCTGTTATCGGCATTGATACCGTCAATAACGCTCGAAATGTCCAGCTTACTGCCACTGATATGTGCGTCATCTGCCACCATATCATTTTTGATAATACCGCTCTTTATGCCGTCTTCGTGCAAGCCATCGTAAGAGGTGAACATTATCTTTCCGCCTGCATCGGTAACGTAAATGCCATAGTCGGATTTACCGTCCTCGCCTATCTGGACACGGACGGTATTATTTACGTCCTTGATCTGTATTGTGTTTCCGACTATCTGCAATTTTCCGCTGCTTGATTTTATCGTAAAATCATCGGTTTCGATGGTCTTTGACCGGAAGTTTGCGGCTGTAAGGTCCTTTATCAGCGCAGTCGCTATTTCCGCATTTTCGGCAGTCAGCTTTATAGATGTCAGTTCACCCGTTCCGGCTTTGCCCGACAGCAGAACATCTATGTTTGCAACATCGGATTTCAGCGTTTTAAGCGTTGCCGTATCGGCTACAAGCGTATCTATATCCGCTTTCTTTGCATACAGCTGTTCAACATCTGCTTTCTTAGCTGTCAGATTATCAATCGTGGCTATTTGTGCGGAAAGCTCGGTAATATCAGCCTTTGCGGCATAGACGTTTTCGAGGTTTGCAATCTGTGCGTTAAGCTCTGCAATATCCGCTTTTTCGAGTAATGCTTGTTTTACACTGATTATATCTGCGGTTATTCGTTCCGCCTGCTTCTGTGCAGGCGACTTATAGCTTTCTCCGCTGTCCGCAGACTGCTCTTCGGCAGGTGCTTCTATTGTCATAGACAGGCCGCCGTTATATGCCACGGAAATAGTAGCGGCAGGAATTTTCACAGTTTCTCCGCCGTAGGTTATGCTCACCATATCCCACGCATCTATCAGCATATTGCCAAGCCTCAACGGAATTTCGCCCGTGCGGTATTTAAATCCGTTTAATGACTTCTGCACCGTGTTCAGCTGATTTTGAGTCATAAACAGGCAGTCATATGTTATCGCAGTGCCTGTGCCGGCTGTAAAATCTCCGCACACCACACGTCCGACTGTACTATCGTCGGTAGCAACTGTGGGTGTGTCATAGCAAAAATCGGACAATTGCACCGCCGTAGTATCAAACCACTTGACCGCTATCTTGCCGGTACGGTCACAAACGGCGAATTTGCCGTACAGCCCTGCGATATATCCGATTATTTCACGGCAGGTATAGCCCTCAGGCTTGTCCTTTATCGTTACCGCCGTAAGCCCCGAAGTATTAAAGGCAACGCCGCACTTTGTCGCTATCTCAGACAGCATTTTCAGCGTTGTGGACGGATACGACAGGCGAGAAAAATAGCCTTTTTCCGTCTTTGCCATGTTATCCTCAAGCGTTACCGACAACCGTCCTCCGCTTTTCTCGATTTTCTTTACCGTAAGCACTCCCTGCGGTGCGTATTCGCCGTTCACGCCAAAATACAACGTGCAAGCGCTTCCCTTTCTGACCGTCGCAGGAAGTGCCGACAGCTCGACTTTTGCGTTTGCTATGACAGTTCCGCCCGGCACTATGCTCTCACTGCACGATCCGCCCGAATAGCTTACGCTGAACAGATCGTTCACCGTTACATTGTTACCGAAATCCAGCTTGCAGCAGTAGACAGGCTCAGCACCATTAACGGCTGACAGAAAATCATCTGAAACATTTGTATACAAGCTATCACCTACCTTTCCACCAGATTTATTGACACGCTCTTGTAATAATAGCCGCTTCCTGCGTACAGCTTACCTGTGGCGGTGAGATCTGTACTGTATGCGGTTATCTCCTTATATTCGCCGTCATAGTCGAATTTTACGGCAAAATAATCGGGTTTATTCTCAAACAGATTACGCAGGCTCTTCACCTGCGCTTCTGTGAGAAAAGACCATTTAAGCTCTATCTTGTATTTCCAGCAAAGTATGCTTCCGACGGTTGTTCCTGCGGCATTTCTGCCGGTGTTTGGTTCCCACGTCTTGCATCGTGTGGCATTATAGCCGTCAATATCGGGCGGCGGGAGCAGAACACCCTTAACCCATATCAGATTTTTAGCCAAGTGCATTTACCCCCGTTCTGTATGTATTCTCCTTGTTCAGACGTACTATCAACCGGTAAAGCGTTTTACCGTCAACCTCACCCTTAGCGATAAGATTAAGACCTTTCAGAAACTCCAGTATCTCACGGAGCAGAAGTACGACTTCCGTCATATCTCCGCCTTCGCCGATTATGTCCTTGAGCTTTGACAGAGGCGCAATTACCTCTGGGTCTGTTCCTGCATTACGGTTATCACCGACCATTGCAAGCGTAGGCGCATACGCAAGACCGCCCTTTGCAAGTTTAGGTATCAGCGGAGGGTTTTCAGGCATTGAGAAATGCCAGTCCTGACCGAACAAATCGCCTATTGCGCCTGCCACACCGCCGATAGCGTCAACTATACCCTTTACTACAGTGTAGATACCCGTCCAGAGCATATTAATACCGTCGATTATCAGATTGATAACTCCTTTGATCACGCCCCAGATTGTGTTCCAGATACCGCTGAAAAAGTTGCATATTCCCTGCCAAGCCTTATTCCAGTCGCCTGAAAATACACCTGTTATAAAGTCTATCAGTCCGCCGAAGGTCTTAATAATACCGCCGATTATATCGCCGATAGCGGTAAATACAGTGTCAAAAACGCCTTTGACCGCCGCCAGTACATTTTTTATCGTGGGCCCCAACGTTTTCACGAACCAATCGACAAACGGCTTTAGAAAATTCCATACTGCTTTTACGCAATCCACGATTTTTGCGACAACGGCAACGACCTTTACATAGACAGGCTTTATTGCTTTGTCCCACAGGGATTTTATAAGGTCACATACCCACTGTATAACGGGCTGTATCCACTCTTTATAGACCGTCAGCACTGTATCACCGACTGAAGTTATAAGCGACTGAATAGCTTCCATCATCGGTTCGCCATACTGCGACCATAGCTTTGCCGAGGTTATCCACAAATCGCTCCATACGCCCTGCAAGGTTGTCAGTATCGGCATAACACCGGTTACAAAAACCTCGTCGAATATTGTCTTGACGGTTTCAAAGAGCGTCGTCATAACCTCTGCGGTCGCTGTCCACTGATCTGTAAGTAACGGTAACACGGTTGTTATCATTGTGTTCAGCGACGGGAAAATAACGTTATCCCACAGCTGACCGAACACAAGATTAAACGTATCGCCAAGCCCCGAAGCTATCGTTCCGATCGACTTAAACGCTGTCTGAAGTGCCGGTGTCAGATTATTTGTAAAATAATTTTTGAACGGCTCGGCAAGTGTTGCCATATCACTCCAGGCCTTGCCCATATTATCCTTGAAGCCCTCTATAACGGGTGCGAATTTTTTGCCTATCTCCGCAAATATCGGAGCAAAATTTGTGTCGAAATACTTTTTGACGTTTGCAAACTGCTTTTTCAGCAGAGCAAACCCCTTTTTAATCTGCTCACGAATCTTATTTCCGATACCCTCGGCTGTCTTATCGCCCTTGCTGTCAAGTGCAGAGAGATCAGAGGAGGAGCTGTCGCTCTCGTCCTTTGAAGCAACATTCATCTCATCAAAACTTGCAAGGAAACGGCTGTTTTCCTTAGCCTTTTTTCCGACAGCTTCGACCTTTTTTGCCGCTTCAAGCGACTTTTTATACGTTGTGCCGAACAGCCCCGAAATAAAGCTCGCTATAGCTTTGGTTGCTGTGGCAAGTCCGGATGCCAATGTATTAAGCGCCGGCATGATAGCGTTTACTATAGGCGTAAACGCAACCTGAAGATTGCCCTTTATCTGCTTTATACTGTTGCCGAACTCCTCGTTTGCTCCGATAGCGTCCGACATTACCGACTTTATGCCACGAAACGCCGCATAAAGCCCTGCCATAAGAAACGTAGATTTAAGTGCGGATTTGACACTTTTACCAAGTCCGCCTATTGTCTTGCCGAATCCACCGGCAGAAGTTTTTGCTTTGCCGAGCGATTTTTCAGCAGAAGCACCTACTTTTTTGACCGACTTTTCAAGGTTATCAACAGGTTTTTCTGCTCTTTTGAAATGGCTTGCAAAAGAGGAAGCCAGTTTTTTCACAGGAGCAATGACCGAGTTATTTACCGCCGTGCCTACCGTTTTCAACGTGTTTTTCACCTTTGAAACAGGCTGTATTATCTTGCTTGCCGCCTTATCGGCCGTTTCCAGCACCTGCTCAATCTTTTTACACCCCGAATCCAGTACGGCGGTAGTTTTTTCTACCGCACTCTGCACTTTTTCGTTTGATGCAGCAGCCTCTGTTACCGCTGTTTTAACCTGCAGCATTTTGTCTATCAGCATCGCTATGACAGGTAACGATTGCAGATTTATATTGTTTGTGCTTTCAGGTATCTTGTTTACCGCTTCGGCAGCCTGCCGTGCGGCTTCAGCCAGCTTTTTGGCTTCTGCATCCGCCTGCATTGCCTTATCTATCTTGGCTTTAGTAGCTTCGGACTGCTGCTGAAGTTTCAGCATACTTGTTTCAACAGCGTTTATTTTTTCTATTATGGCATTGCCCTTTTCGCCTGCCATGTCTTTATCAGACATTGCCGCCATTTCTCTGTTAAGCTGTTTCCACTTCTCCTGTGCAAGCTCTATTTTTTCGTTAGTCAGCTCAAGACTTTTGTTCAGACGGTCGATAGGTTCGGAAGGAATTTCAAAACTGCCGACATCAATTTCGGGGATCTCCTCTTTTTCTTTGGACTTCTTCTTATCGCTTTTCGGCTGATAGTTGTTCACGAAATCCATAGCTTCTTTGCTATAACCGGGTCCGAACTCGTACTTGTTATTTATCGCTTTGCCAAGACTTTCTGCTTCCTTTTCCGCTTCCTTTACAGGCTCGACAAGCGCCTTTTCCAGAGTTTCGGAAGCCTTTTCGGCACTTTCGGATATAGAGCTTTCAAGCGTCTTTCCTACCTCTTCGGCGGGCTTTTCGACCTTCTGCACAGCCTTTTCAACGCTCTGCGTCACGGTCTTTTCTACAGCCTTGCCGACTTCCTCAACAGGCTTTACAGCCTTATCGGCGGCTTTTGACACACTGTCGGTAAGTGCCTTTTCAGCGGTTTCACCGACCTTATCCCACTGCGACTGTATGCTTTTCTGTAAAGCCGAAAGCTGTTTGTCAAGCTCTGCGTCTATTATCAGCGACAGGCTGATAGTGCCTACTGACGCACCGTTTCCGTCAGCCATTTACTCACCTCCCCCGAATGCCTTTTTTATCATCATTTCAAGAGCCGTTATATCGCTCTGTATCTGTTTTGGAGTTTTCTCCGCAAGCTGTTTCTTCGCTCTGAATGCCGCCCACTCCCGCCGTATGCGGTTTTCATACGGCGAAAAGTGTTTGAGCATCTCCTTGTTATCCTCGCTTCGTATCCGCACTGTCTGACCGAGCGGAGTATCATTCATAATGCCGGATACAAGGCTCAGCCAGTCAGAATAGTGCAGATCGTCCTGCTCGGACGGCAGTATGTGATACTGTTTTGCTATCGACTGACGTATCAGCTCACGGTCATACTCGATGTCGTACCAGACTTCATTACTCGTGAAATCGCTCGGTATCTTCCTGTCCCGTCATGGCGGATATTACTATCTCGGACAGCTTCTGATATGCCGCCCACGGCATATTCATTTCGCTTATCTCCTTAGCGGCGGCAGGCTCGAACGCCAGCTTGAACATCTCGTCAATCTTTTCAATGTCCTTCTTTTCGCCGTTATTGTAAAGCGCCATTACCTTCTTGACCGTCTTTTCACGATCGTCTACCTTGTAGACCTTTTCACCGATTCTGATTTCGGGAACGCCCACGAGTAACTTTTCATCAAGTGTGTACATCTTAGCCATTGTATTTATCTCCTTTACTTTGCGTCTGTAAATGTGGGCTTGCCGTCCGACATGATGTCAAACGCAAGAGGTGCTACCGCTGTGGAATCGCCCGATTCCCACTCCGTCACGTTTATAACGCACGGTATTGTCAGCGTTGCGCCGCTGGGGAACGTCCACACTACAGTTGTGTGGCTGTCTGCGCCTGTTTTGAGTGCAAGTCCTGCAACATAATCGTTGCCTGCGTCACCGATGTTTCTCTTGCCGGATACGCTGACGGTCAGTGCCTTACCTGTCACAAGTCTTCTTGTCCAGCCTTCCTGATCGAACGGCTTCCACTCCTCGACATTGCCGTCAATGGAAACCGAAAAGCTCTCCATATCGGCAATAGTTACAAGATTCTCGGCTGTCGCACCTGTTCCGCCTGTCTTGTCAATCTTGAACTGATTTTCATATACGGGATATACTCCTGTTTTGTTAGCCATTGTTAATTACTCCTTTCGTAATAAACCGTCACATCAATAACGTACTCGCAGATACCTCTTTCATCTCTGCCTGCGTTATGCGCCTCACTGCAACTCAAAAAGCCGACCGTGTGCCCCCCGGCAACATAGCCGTGTACATCGGTCAGCTTATCAAGTATTTCGTTTGCCGCACTCTCGGCTGTTGTCGGATTGTCCGTCCAGTGTATCAGTACGCTGATGTGCTTTTCAAGTGTTTTCGTGCAAGGCTTACCGCCTATGCTGATTTTCTTAGGATAGGTGTTTTTTGACGCATACACGCCGATACACTTATCCTTATTTGCGTCTATACAGCCTGCGTATACATTCTCTATGCCGAGAACATCAGCAAGCATATCGGCTGTTTCAAGTAACGTCATACGCCTGTTTTTCCCTTAAATATTTTTGTGAACGAGTTTTTGACAAAATCCTTTTTGTCACCTGTTATGTACGGCTCAAGCCAGTGATCAGTCCTGCCGTTGCGGAATTTCAACTTTTTGTCGGTCACTTCTTTCTTTATACCGCTCTTTGCCCAAGCACTTTTGGTATTTGGGTCGATCATCAGCTTGCCATAGTAGAGATACCGAGAGTATAAAGCACTGTGGTCAATCGTGGCGATGACAGTATTACCGCTTTTTTCCGAACGAACAAATATGCCGTTGATGAGGTCGCCCTGGTCAAGCGGTGCTGTGTTCTGTACTTCGGTAACCACCTGCTCCATCGCCGCTTGCGCACTGTCAAGCACTGCTTTTTCAATCTTTGCTATTGCAGCCTTATCAAGCTTTACGGTTACTTTTATCACTATATCAGCTCCAGTCTTGTGTAATTTACCGTCCCGTCGGGGTTTTTAGCCTTTTCCGAGCCGTATATCTTGTACTCTCTGCCACCTATCTCCACAGCCCCGTCAACTATCGGGCTGTCCGGGGCAATATCACCGCAGAAAAGAGCCTCGCCAGACAGCGTTATAAGCTGTTTTTCTGCGGATAATTTCTGCCGTGCTTTCTCGCTATGGAAGCACTTACCCTCAAATATGACCGTCCGTTTCTTTGAGCCGTCACGGTTAAGTCCGTCTGTACGATACACGGTACAAGGCGTTGTACAAACCCTTTCGGGTACAAGTTTCGGATATTTCATTATAACCCCCTGTAGCAAAGGCCCGTCTGCAACAGCGTGTTATAAACCTGCCGTGTTGTAGTGACACCGCAGTAATTTATAACCTTCGAGCTGTCAAAGGACATTGACACACCGCTGATACTATAGGAACTGAGCGGGCTGTCAAGCAGCTCGGCATTGTCAAAAACAAATGCTGTCTGCTGTGACAGTGCCAGCCTTACCTTATCCTGCTGAAACGCTGTCAGATTGTCGAATCCTATAGCTGTTATGCGGTTGAAGGTCAGTGTGTCGATGTCGCTCTCCGCCCTGTTTTCAAGAGCGTTGTACTGCTGTTCGGTTATCGTACTGTCGGGGCATAAGGTCTGAAATTCCGCAAAAGTGAGGTACATTAAGCCTCACCCTTTTTTGTCTTTGCCGCCCTTACCTGAGCAAGCTCATCACGGAGCTTTGCTATCTCCGCCTGAGCCTTTTCATATTCGGCATACGGCACGGTAGCCTGCGGAGAATGCTCCACAGCCCCGTTATCGCCGATTATGTCATACCCCTGTGCAAGATATGACTTCTTCTCGGCTTCCGTGATAGTATACTGCTTGTTTGCCTTTACTGCTACCATAGTTACCTCCTTAGTATGTTACGACTATAGCCTTTGCGTTGCCGGGAGCGGTATTGAATGTTATCACGCCCGATGACTTGTCATAGCTGTAGTCTGTTGTCGGTGTACCGTCCACAGTTACGCCGATGAGCTTTTCGGGCTTGTCGGTCACTGTGAATGCAGTTGTCGAGCCGTTACCTGCAAATGTCTGCGTCAGAGCAGATACATTCATGATACAGCCGTCAATAAACAGGTGATCTATCGCAAATGTACCGTTGTACTTGCGGTTCTGGTACAGATAGTTGTCTGCCGTTCTGCTGTCAGAGCCGGGAGCAAACAGATGTATATATGCGTACTTATCTCTTGACACCTGGCATTCGGGGTCAATGAGAATGTAGTTTATCTGCTTTGCGCCGACACCGGACTTACAGCCGTCCGTGAAATCGTACACGGTCTTGAAACGAGCTGAGGGAACTGTAACGATATTGCCTATATCGTCAACGGAATGGATACGTCTGTCGATGCCGCCGCCGCTCTTGATGTCGAGCGTTCTCTGAATACCCTCTGCGTTCTTGAGTATCGTCTTATAGTCTGCGGTGACATAGAGTATCATTCTGTCGAGGGGTACGCCCTTATCTTCAAGCGTCTTGAGATTCTCGTCAAAATCCTTGAGGACGTTCTCGATCGTGAGCTTGTCGTGCTTTATTGTTGCACCCACTCTTACAGCCTCTGCATACAGCTTTGAGAATGTATAGCTGTCGTGTTCGGGGATTGCCTGCGTCCTGTCGAAACGGCTCTGAATGTTTGCCAGTGATACAACGGTATCGGTTTCGTCAAAGTCCATAGGATCTACTACGAACTCGATAGAACGGTCGTGATCGAGCGTCTTTGTTTCGTAGTTGTTCTCGTATGTACCCTGAGGGAAGCCGAGCGATGCTCTTGTGTGGTCCTTATAGCCGGATACCGACAGAGTGGGTATCTTGATTGCTTTTCCGCCTCTGAGCTGTATGTCAGAGTTTGAGTGATAGAGAGCGTCAGCCTTTGATTCCTGACCGTAAAGCTCTCTGAGCTGATTGGTATACTGTTCAGCATAGTTGATTGTGTTTGACATTTTTACACCTTACCTTTCTTACTTCTTTTTCTTGATACCGAATGCGTTATCAAGTCTGCTGTTGTCGGGCTTTTCATTCTTGTCGGAGCCTGCACCGACCTTGAATCCGCCCTGCTTTTTGCCGTCTGAGCCGTCAGCCTTCATATCGGGATATTTCTTGACTACCGCCGACAGTGCCGAGTTGATGTCCTCATTCTTGCCGGACTTGACGTAGCTTTCGGCAATAGCCACAGCATCGTCCATACAATCGGGCTTTACACCGAGCGACATTGCGGCTATCTGTGTTTTCAGCCTTAAAATCTCCTCGTCCTTTGCATCGGGAACGGCGGGTGCGGGCTCAGATTCGGGCTTATCCGCCTTTTCTTCGGGCTTATCGTCCTTCTTGTCCTCTGCCTTGCTCTCATCGGGCTTCTCTGCCGTGCCGTTATCGTCCGTCTGCTTGTTTTCGGCGGGCTTCTCTTCGGGCTTGGGCTCGTCCTTCTGCTCCGCTGCGGGAGCGAGCTTCTTCTCCTCTTCGGGAGTTTTCTTTTCGGGTTCCATTGCTTTTCCTCGCTTTCTTTGATTTTGGGTATAAAAATACCGCCCTTTTTAAGAGCGGTATAATTATTAAGTTTAGTTGTACAATCAATTGCACACGGGTATAAGAAAACCGCTCACTGCTGTGGGCGGTTTTATGAGTTCATTTTTTCTTCCCAGTCTTTTCGGCTTTCTTCGTCCCAGTCTTCATCAACAGTTTCTTGGGCTTTTTCCATATCATCTAAAACTTTTTCGATTAACTCGTCAGAAATTATTACTTTAGTCTTGCCTTTCATATTATCACCTCTAACACTATTTTATTATTGCGGATTTTTAAAATTCGATATTTCAAATTCTTATCGAATAAAAACTCTCTCTGATTCGGGTATTTGCTCAATAATTCAATATACGCACCCTTGCTTCCTTTTTTAGCTATTATTACGATGTTGTAATCACCTTTAAGCGTTCTCGATGAAACAACCGCTGTGCTGACAAATTGCTTAGGTTCATATATATCGCCTATTTTCATTCCTTCCACAGGATTGTGTTTGACAGAACGGTAACAGATAATGTCGTGCTTTAACTCAAACTTCGCTATCGCACCCGATATAACATCGGAATAATATTTCAAAGTGTCATCTTCGGGAATATCCCCACGAAGCATTGAATTAAGCCTTGCATAGAACTTATCGTCTTTGGGATCGCCGCTGTTCTTCGTGTACTTCTTGATTGCTCTGATTTCTTCGGATGACAGACGGTCAATCCATTCGTTTGAATCTTCACGCAGTACAGGAACAACAGTATCTGCCGACAACGGTTTGAAATCTGTTCCTTCTTCTATTATATCACTTTCATCCGAATTGTCAACAGTATCATCTGTAAAATTCTGTACGTCTTCTTCGCTGTCTGCCGCTGTTTCAATAGGCTGTTTTACAGTTTCCTGTACGTTTTCTGTCGTTTCAGCAGTTTCATCGGCTTCATCAGACACAACCGCAGTCGGCGTATCGTCTGTGTCTTCGTTGCTCTTAACAGGCTTTATAGGCTCAGGCTGTACAAAATTCATTGTGTTTTCGTTATTTTCCGGCTTAGAAACGTTATTTTCCGGCTCGGAAATGTTATTATCCGGCTGAGGAATATTAGGCTCTTTATTTGTCGGAACAGGATTTTTGCTTTCGGTATCGGTAGCTTTAACAGGCGCTTCTTCCGTTCTCGGTGCTTCCTGCTTTGGCTCACCCTTACCGCTGTAGATCTTCTCTCTTGAATAATCTCTGCGGAGAACATCGTCATGCTCTTTGATAAATTCTCTGAGCCTGCCTTGCTCCTCACGGAGCTTACGCTTATACTCCTTGACCTTCTTCTCGTCCTG
>ULQM01054425.1_pt1 | contig 14680 bp, 12 predicted proteins | sample 1954451 | NCBI WGS metagenome assembly ULQM01 (sample SAMEA4835655, study PRJEB28245) | human gut metagenome | biome: gut microbiome; material: fecal sample | place: Denmark | collected 2008 | reverse complement strand
GTATTAATCAGACAAATTTTCTCAGGAGTCGGAATCCTATTAATATATTATCATAGTTTTTGATTACTAAATAACGTATTTTTGTTATTATTTGCTTAAAGAAAAATTTTGATTTTTTATGAAGAATTTGTCTATTTTCAGTAAAAATAACAAAAAAATTTTGGAATTTTATAAGATAAATATATTGTTTGGATATAGTAAATCTGGAAAAACAACTATTTTATCCGATCTAAACAATATCTTTTTAGGCAAAGATAAACAGCATCTTGTGAATGGCACTCAAACTATAACGGGTGATTTTAATGTTTTTTATTTAGGGTCTAAAGACGGAATAAAAGATCATCTAAAACTATCGTCAAAAAGTTTGATTAGAAAAATGGTTAATAACCAGACTTTTTCGGAAAGCTTTCACCACTACTGCGAAAAAATAACCGAAGGGATAACTGGTGCTCAAAATGAAATCGATGCGATAATAAGACAAGTTTTACCGAGAACTAGAATAGAAATACCCGGTGCCAATAAACCATTAGATTTTCTTCTTGATAATATGAGCATTTCATTAGAAATGGATTCTAGCACGGAAGAAAAAGAAGAGTTGTTTTCATTAGTTAATAATCTTTCAAAAATGACTAAAAATAAAACGATTGTTTTAATTGATGACTTTAACAATGACTTTGATGAAGAAACGACGATTAAGTTTTTTGAGGATATTAAAGATACTGATGCCTACTTTATCTTAACTGCCAAAAATCCCATTCCTCAAAATTTATTAACTAATGAAGTTCAGGTATATGCTGTAAGAAATCACCAACTGTATCCAATCCCACCACTTGAAAAATTAGTCGTTGAATCACAGAGCAATAATGAAGAAAATCACACATTCGAAGAATATTTACTAGGTAATGGCTATTTAAAAAATTCCGGTTATTCAAACTTAATAATAGATGCAATTAAAAACGATCAAATTTCTAATTTACTCAGAATATTAACATCCAAAAATCCCATTATTTCGAAAAAAAACGAAAATGGCTTTGTGACAATAATCCCAAGAACGGAAGAAGAAAAAAGGCTATACGAGTATGTTTTTAATTTATTAAATCTCAAATAACAACCAATTGGTCATCGTTGTTCACAATTTCTTGCTCGCTTCTTTCCCCAGTAACCATAATCATATCTTCAAATTGATTTTCCGTGATTTTTAATATCCTTATATTTCCGTATTTCGGCTTAAAATCTTTAATTCTTTTTATATGAACATCAGCGCTGGAAGTATTAGCGCAATACCTTGTATAAACCGAAAATTGCAGCATCATAAAACCATCATCCATAATAGCTTTCCGAAAATGGACATATTCACGTCTTTGACTGTCTGTTTCCACAGGCATATCGAACAGAACAACTAACCGCATATTCTTATAATCTCTACTCAATTTGTTTTTTCCTCATTTACAAAAAATTTTGGAAGAGAAATTCGGCTAATATCGCCGTTTTTCAAATAATCGACATACATGTTAACGAGCATACCTATGGCATATGAAATTTGATATTTTTTGTCTTCGATTTCCACATAATAATTTAATAAATTTACAAGTCCTCTTCTTATCTCCATAGGCAATGGAATCGCTAAAGAATCGAGGTGATTGTACACATAGTAATCCACGGCCGCTCGAAACACTTCCACTAAATCGCAGCTCAAATTATTAGCGTTCTGGGCGCTATGATGCCACACGCCTAAATTGTCATTTAGACCGGAATAAGCAACCGACCTAATGACGGCCCCTGTTAATACTGAATAACCGTAATTTAAAGCACAAGTAATAGAAGAATCGCCAAACCTCGTAAAATCAGGTCCAAATAAAGATTTAAAATATTCTCGAGCAGCTTGCCCTTCCATATTTTTTTCGTCACCAAACTTGACTTGTGATTGGTAATCTTTAAGGCTAGCGCTTGTCTCTATATCACAATTGGTCGCATTAAGCACCTCTATTTGGTTGGCTATTTTCTGCTTAATAATGGTTTCCCAAAACTTATTTTTCTTCGATGGAAGGAGCGAAATTTGTAGTTCTAAAAGACTAGATTGAAGATAATGGCCATTTATTGGAGTTACCGCAGCTGATGGTAAATAATTAAGACCGCAAAAAATGATGGAAACCCCGTGACTAGCGCAGTCACTAATAAGCCGTGCAGTTATAACTGCGTTTGGGTCTTCAACAAAAATTAAATCTAAATCTTCCAAAGGAAACGTTAATAAATCTTTACCATTCCCCCTATATACCACTAGGCAATTATCATTTAAAGAAAGTTTTTTCGCTTCTTTTATGTATACTTGCCTGAACCCCATCAGCTAACCTTGCCTAGAACTGAAATGCTGCGAACCTTAATCGCTTTTATATTGGAACAAATTGGTCTATATCTATTATCGGATGCTGAAGTGTTAAAAATATTTCTAAAATCTTGAAAGTCTCCAATTAATGAATAAACTTCGAATAAACCGCGGGTTAGCCCACCTGAATAAGCTAAACTCTTTTCACCACTTTTCATAATAATTTCTATTAATGAATAACGTGGTAAAATGGCTATTCTCTTATACATATGTTCCAAGATATATCCATTAACTATTTGAATAGAATTGTCAGTTGAACCCCACATCAGAGTATAATTGATTTGGCTCCTACATCTCTTTTTATAAGCTTCATATATTTGGTAATAATAAATAGGCACAAAATAAAGATTTTCGGCACTACCGTCTTTCTTGACATAAACTTCTACCCTAACGACATTATCGTTTTGGGCTAATCTATTTTCTTTACCATTTAGTTTGATAAATTTATTGGGATTTCCCTTATAAATTTTAAACGACTTAATCGGGCGACCACTAGGAAGCTTAGGATAATCATTTTTCTCGCTTTTTAGCCACGATTTTAAGGCTTCATAAACCATCTTATTTCCTTTTACTTTATCGACGATTTTATTAATATCTTCTTCCTTTATTGCGTTTTTCTTATCATTTAAATCAATTGAAATTCTTTCCGTTGCAACAAAAGATTTTGTAGTTTGATTATCGCCCACAAAATATTCACCAGCGCCAAAAATGCATTCCTTAGATATAGCCCCTTTAACGTGCGTATCTGGTTGACGGACCGGAATTAAAACGTGGACATCGTATTTTGTAAGAGGATTATTTTTATAAAGATTAAGGCTATTTAAAATTGTTAGAAGTTTCGCCTCATCTCTTTCATAAACTCTCGCTAAAACTTCACGTCTAAAATCATCATACGGTAACGGGCATTCAATCGACTGTTCGTTCAAACTTTCCCCTTCTTTTTTATCCCGGTTAGCTTTAGCAATTCTCATCACCAAAGAAGGATTCGTAACAGCGATAATTGCAGCATCTAACGCGTGATGTAAATGATTGCTTCTATCTTTATCATTAATATTATTTTGAATCTTTGACCTGACTTTACCAAGCAAATACATACATTTTTCAAAATGTTCTTCGTATTGCTCGCAGGTATAATTTAGGGACGCGCTCTTGTGCTTCCCACTTATTAAATCAATTAAGCCGTCAATAGTTTTACCTTGTGCCTCAGTAAATTTGCTCTTGAAGCAATCATCATAAGATTTAGCAAAATCTTCAATAACTTCGTTCATTTTTTTATCGCTAAATGGAAGCTCTTTTTTAGGAGTTTCTTGCTTGAACTTAAATTCACATAATTCTAATAAAGTTTCTTTAATTTCGTTTCCTGATAATCCGCTGGTTTTAAAGAAAAATTTAATGGACGGTTTATCGTCGTTATTGTTAATTTCAACGTGCTCAAACTTATAATCCATCGCGAACTTCGCTTGATATAAATCGTTTTCATAAGATACAGGTTTCCCGTCACCGCATAAATTATAAGTATGTGTTTTGCCGGATAAATTCCACCTCGTTCTTAAAAAAGCAGTAACTCCGCCAGATGTTGTTCGACAAGTTTTATTTTCTGGTAAAACGTAATACGTTATTAAATCTCTTGCGAGCTTTGATAAATACGATGTATCAGTAAGATTGCTATTTTTAAAATCTTCAGGGATTTCTTTTCTAAGAAGATTGTCCGCTTTTCGCCTATTATAAGCTTTGTTAGCCACTAAAAATTGTTTAATAGGCAGTATGAACTTCTCACCCTTTTCTGTCGGCAAATTATTGCCTTTTTCTTGGTTCTTATATGTTTCAACTAAGACTTTGTTATTAAAAGAATCATCAAAACTCCTGGAATAAGGCATGATATGATCTACCTCATATTTCCGAGCCTCTTTATCAAAGATGTCCCGTTCATTAATCTTTTGATTGGTGTATGGACTAATTCCGCGTTGTTCTTTATAGAGTTTATATCTCAATAAATCATCATAAGTTACGAACTGAAAGCTCTTCCTAAATCCTTTTTCAATGATTTCCGCTCGTAAATCATAATTTTCTTCTTGATTTTCTTTTTGTTGATTCCTGATTTCTTTTCGTTCATCAAAAGATTTCCTAAGTTCACGCGAAAGCTCAATTGAACAATCATCGATGGTTCCATATTTCTTGTAAATTGCATTTATGATTTTCCGCAATTGTTTTAAGGTGTTTTTAACCACAGGGTTTCGGAGAGTTACTCCCATATTACTAAGAGCTATATCGATGGGGGGAATTTCACCAATAACTTCGCTTTTACCGAGGTCCTTTTTAATATCGTAACCGAGTTTTCTCATGGCTTCGAAATAATTGAGACCATTTCGAAGTTCAACGATAAGCTTTTGACAAATCGAAAGAGAGAGTTCGATAGTTTTCGTAGCATGGATATTTTTTTCGAGAATTTTATTGATAGTTTCATCGTCAAAGCCTTTCTTTTCTAAGGCCTTTTGAATTTCACTATCCTCTTTATTTATTAATAAAGTAGCAGCTATTTCATCGATTTTTTCATCACTTTGAACGATATTTTGTAATTGAATTATTAAGTCAGAATTCTTAAAGAATATTGTTTTAAGTTGTTCTTTTCTAATTAAGTCTGCTATAACGCTGCTATCAAGCCTCTCTTCGCTCGAAATATTATTGTCCTTACAATATTTAGCTACTAATTGTTTAACTTTTTTGTTGCTGATATTTAAATTCTTAAATTCAACATTTTTAGCTTCTTCTTTGCTGAGTTTCATTAATGAAATTAATTTACTGTAGGAGGTTTCTTTTTTGGAAATCGCTTCTTTTTCAATATTTTGAATTTGTTCCGGCGTTAATTTCCTAGCATATTCTCTTTCCCCTTTAAGGCGATAACGAAAATTATTTAAGGAAGAAAGTAGAACAAATCGTTTAGCGGATATACTGTCTTTTGGTGCGCGTTTTTCATGGTCAAAATCACAAATGCCAACCTTATCTTCAAGATTAACTGTGAATGGACTACAGTATGGGCCCTCAGAAAAGGATCTTTGTCTTTGGTACAGCTTCAAAAAGGCGTCTTTAAAATTATTGTCAATTAAACCAAATGCAATTTGTTTATCGAGCAGATTATTAATTTCATCTAAATACATCGCTCTCGTCACGGCCATCACATAATTTTTACCGGTATTTCGAATTTGATTATCAGATGAATTAATGGCCATACGACTATCTAAATTTTTCAAGAGATATTCTGTTACATGAATATGCTCAGCCTCTAAGTGCTTTCTAGTATCCTTTATAGCCCCAAGCATCTCCTTGTTATCTTTATCGGCTTCGTCTGCCGCTTTACGATTAGATTTAAAGCCGCGGTGTTTCATATAATGATATAAGGCAACCATTAATTCCTCAGGGGTTAATTTTTGGGTAAGCCCTTTAACTTTTAAATAAAATGGACTTTGTTCTTCTTTTTTCAAACTGGAATTTTGTCTCTTTTCTATAACATCTTTAAGAAAGTCTACATGGAATTGTTCTTTAAATAGCTCTCTTAAATCAGCGAGCCTTTTAACTCGGCGCCGCCTCTGCCTCCGCATTAATCTTTTTTGCCGACGGTTAACATTTTCAGTTTTTCCGGTTTTGCCGTCCTCAATTTCGCTAAAAATAAAAGAACCTAGATCAATGACATGCTTAGGCTTAAAAGACTTTTTAATAATTTCACCGTTTTCTGTTATCACTTCCCCATTATTATCAACCAATATTTCTGGTTCTGCCTCAAAAAGACACCAACCAATTGATGAAATACCTAAATCTAAACCCAATATTTTTGCCATTTTTCTTTTCCTTTCTCAAGTCTTAAGTTATAATAATTTTGGCTTTGTCGGAAAGCCAATCAGACAAGGGTTCTTAAAGGACTCGGAATTAACCCGCTGGGGTGCAAAACCCTGGGGTAGGAAATCTCACCTTCGGGTGAGTTTTTCTCTTTTAATTAATTTTACACTTTATCTCCAAAATAAGAAAGATTAGCTACACTAAAATTGTAAAAACACCTAACAATATGCAAAAAAGTCTCTTTAAATGAAATCTTTAATTAGAAATGTTTTCCCGTTAACAGTTAAACGTTATTTTTTTCTAATTCTTTCAAAATATATTTTCTATCGAGCCAAAAACTAATAAATTACGACTTCTTACACCGATTGAATGTGAAAGATTAAATCAATTCACTGACAATTGGACAAACACTGGTATGAGTGATAAGCGCAGATATTTTATGATGGGCAATGCTCTTGTATGTGGAATTATTAAAAAATTAGGAAGGCAACTTGATGTAATTGTTGATGACGAGGATTAAATCTTCGTCTTCTTTATTTTTCGTATGGGGTATCATTTCTCTAGTAGAGATACGTTTTTCTAGTAGACTTTCATTTTTCTAGTAGAACCAAATTTTAAAAAATTGTCGATTCGAACCAATTTTTCTCTACTAGCAAAACGCTTAAAATGAAAAAATGCCCGATTTCTCGAGCAAATATCGTTCATTTTGAGACCGTTGTTTTGTATCAAAATGTTAGTTATAAAATGTCTTTGTGCTATCGCTTTGATACAAAACGACACCCTACTAGCAAAATGAAACCCCTTAATTAATGTTTAATGCCACGCTTTTGCTTACGTTTGAAAATGTTTGTTTATTGAATATAAATTCTCATTTCAAAAAATCCTAAATTTATATACATATTGTTATCAATTGATTAGCTTAAAAAGTCACCAAGCTCAAAACCTAGGTGACAATTTTTTGTTTATGATGAACTAAATATTAAAATTTGCTGCTTCTTTTTGTAAACTTACCATTTTTGCAAATTGACCTTTTTCCTTAATTAATTCTTGTGGGTTACCTTCTTCTACAACTTTTCCTTCATTTAAAACGATTACTTTATCAGCATTTTCAATCGTCCTCATCCTATGAGCAATAACTATAACAGTTTTACCTTTTGTAGCGTTAGAGATAGCTTCTTGAACTATCGTCTCATTTTCAGCATCTAATGATGCAGTTGCTTCATCAAGTAACACTATAGGAGCATCTTTTAATAAAGCTCTAGCTATACTAATTCTTTGTCTTTCTCCTCCACTTAATTCAGCACCATTTTCTCCTATAAATGTGTTATAACCATCAGGTAATTTGGATACAAATTCATCACAATTTGCTTTTTTAGCTGCTTCTTTAACTTCTTCGTTTGTCGCATCTTTTCTACCAATACGGATATTTTCCATTATTGTATTGTTGAACAAATTCACATCTTGGAAGACTATAGAATAGTTTTTTAAAAGACATTCTGGATCAATATTTTTTATTACTTCTCCTCCAAGTTTAATAGTTCCATCATCAACATCCCAAAATCTAGAACAAAGTTTTGATATAGTTGATTTTCCACATCCACTTGGACCGACAAGCGCAGTTACTTCACCTTGTTTAGCAGTAAAGGAAACACCATTAATTACGCTTTCATCCTTATCATATCCAAATTTCACATCTTCAAAGGTTATGTCACAATTTTTAGGTATAAAACTATATTTACCAGTTTGAATTGGGCAGTTATAAAATTCATTCATTCTTTCTATATTTAAAAATGTAGAGTTTATTGCAGCTAAGTTTTGAAGTGCTGTTGCCATAGGTTCATAAAATCTAGAAACTAGGAGTAAGAACATAAAGAAAATCATCATATCAAGCGAACCGCCAATAAGAAGAATTGAACCCACTAAAGCTGTTGTAGCAATGCCAAATTTAAGAATCATCTGAGCAGTTACCACGAATAAAGCTACACCTAATTCTGACTGAATATGAAATTTTTCCACTAATCTAACATTTGTTTTAATTTTTTTCATATACTCTTTTTCGGAATTAGTAGCTTTTAAATCTTTTATAGTCTCAATGCACTCTTGAACATTATTTTGAAGCTCTAAATCAGCTTTGTCTTTCTTTCTATTAAAATAGTTTTGTGCTTTTCTAGAAGCAAAAACAATGAGTATAGATACTGGAACTACCCATAAAGAGGCAAGACCCATCCTCCAATCAGTAATAAATATAGGAATCATTACTATAACCGTCGAAAGCATTGAACCATAAAAATTTGGCATAAAATGCGAAAAACTTTGCTCAATTGCAGTCGCATCATTCATAATAACGTGAGTCATATCAGTCAAATCTTTATGCGAAAAGAACGATAAAGGTAATTTTCTTAATCTTTCAGCTAAAGCTATTCTTCTTTTACCACTTTCCTTATAAGTAAGGAAATAAGAACAGTGATATTGAATATAGTAAATTAATCCTAATGCAACGATTATTCCTAAAGATCCGAAAATAAACAAATAATAGTGACTAGCAGGAATTCCTTCCCCTAGAAGATCATCTACTAAAATGTATAAAAGCCATACTGGTATCATCAAAGCAATATTGCTTAATACGTTCATTAATAGAGTTTTTATAAAATCTTTTGCACCCTGTTCTGTCAGTGCAAATTTATGCATGAGATATTTAAGCATTTTTAACCCTCCATTTAATTGATTTTTGATAATCATTCCACATTTTTGTATAAATTCCTTTTTCTTTTAACAATGAATCATGAGTTCCTTCCTCAACTATTTTTCCATCGTTAACAACAAGAATTTTGTCAGCATTTTTTATAGTTGATAACCTATGAGCAATCATAATGACTGTTTTATTTTTACTCAGATTTTGGAATGCTTTTTGAATTAAATACTCATTTTCAGGGTCAGAAAATGCCGTAGCTTCATCTAAAATAATAATCTTAGAATTTTTTAAAATGGCTCGCGCAAGAGATATCCTTTGCTTTTCTCCGCCAGATAAATATGTTCCTTTAGCGCCAATAATAGTATTTAACCCATCAGGAAGTTTAGCAATTATGTCATTGCATTGAGCAAGTTTTAAAGCTTCATTAACCTCTTCTAAAGTCGCATCTTTTTTGCCCATTCTTACGTTTTCAAGAATAGTGTTTTTTAAAAGTTTTGAATCCTGAAAAACATAACTAATTTCATTCATCAAATCTTCTTTTTTTATGTTTCTTATATCAACTCCACCGATAGAAATAGAGCCTTTTTCCACATCGTAAAATCTATTAAGAAGACTAGCTATAGTACTTTTGCCACCGCCACTAGGACCTACTAGAGCTGTAATTGAATTTTCCTTTGCAATAAAGCTAACATCATTTAAAGCATATTTTTCTTTATTTTTATATTTGAAAAAGACACTATCAAATTTCACCTCATCTCCATTTGGTTTTAAAGGATTAGATGTTTTCTTTAATGGTTCAATAGATAGAACTGAATCTACTCTATTTAATGCATCTTCTACAATCATTGTATTTTCAGACATATACATAACTCTTAAAAGGGTTGTTGATATAATCGGAGTAAAAACAATGTAGAAAATTAAATTTAAAATAAACGTTTGATCGGTTGCCTTAACGCCAGATAAAATAAGAGCCATTGCTATAAGAAAGGCAAAAACGGAATTCACGCATATTTCAAAAGCGATCATCGGACCTCTACATCTCTTTGTATATGAAATGCAAAAGTTAGAGTAATTATCAATCGCTCCTTTAAATCTTTTAAAAGTATAAATTGATTGATTAAAAGTCTTAACAATAGGAATCCCTCTAACATACTCAACACCTTCATTGTTCATACTTTCCATAGCATTTTGATATTGAGCCATGTCATTTTTCATTTTTGGACCGACCATTTTAAACATGCATAAAAATCCAAGGATAATTGGAATTAAAGAAACAAGCCCAAGTCTATAATCAAATATAAATAATATAACTATAATAGCTAAAGGCATAAGAATGGCTTGAGCCATATCAGGAAGTTGATGGGCTAAATATGTCTCGGTTGCACTACTAGAATCTAAAATAATCTTTCTTAACTTACCACTTCCCACTTCCTCGATTTCACCAACTGGTATCTTTGTAAGATGCTCTATTGCTTCTATTCTCATATTTCCAGCAATTCTAAAAGCTGCAATATGTGAACACATCAAAGCCCCAATATAAATAAGGATAGCAAGAATGGCAAATACGACAGCCATCCATCCATAAAAAACCAAATTAGTAGCTTTTAAAAAATCTGGTGCAACTTGCACTACATCACGGATAATAAAATAAATATAAACAAATGGCATAATAGCAAGAACGCCACTTATTGCAGATAAAATAAGCGATAAATATGTAAGTACTTTATGTTTGCCAGCATAATGCATTAAACGTGGAAATACTTTTTCTTTTTTCATAAACCCTCCTTAAAATCTAAACCTAATAAAACAGACCATCCAGCTTGATTAAAAGCATAAATTTCATCAGCGTATTTTAAAGCTTCTTCCTTTTTCATATCATGATGAACAGCTTCAAAAATGCTTGCAAAAAATGACGTGCACAAAATATGGATTAAATCCTCACTTGGCTCTTTAACTTTTATATTTTTAGCTTTTAATTCATTAATAAAACGATAAGTATTTTCTACTTCTACATCTACTAAGCTATCAAGATAAAATTCATATTTAGAACCTTTACTTTTGCAAACAATAATCTTAAATGCATCATAGTGATCATAGATATAATTTAAAAGAATGTGTAAACCGTTTTCTGTATAGATTGTCATTTCATTTATTTGATTCTTGATTTCTTTTTTAGCAAAATCATTTTGAATTTGTTTAAAAGTTGCTAAAAGTTCTTCTGCTTCATTTCCAACGACTGCATCTAACATTTCGGCTTTATCTAAAAAACGATAATACAAAGATCCAGTAGTCAGATTAGCTTTTTTAGCAATATTTCTCATTGAAGCATCAATGTACCCGAGAGATAAAAATTCTTCCTTAGCTGCTTTAAGAATCTCTTTCATTATTTCTTCGTTCATTTAAATTCCTCCTATAACGCCATCATTATAACACTGTTATAGAAACGCTACAACAAAATGTTAGTTATCGCTAACAAAAATGTTTTTATAAAAAAATGCCGATTTCTCGGACATATATAATTGATTTTGACATGTTACAAACTTAACATTTTTATCAGTTTGTAACACTAAATTTAATATTTAGACAATTAAATCGCTTTAAAAATTATCTCTTTATTTTTGTCTTATCCTTTAAATACGCAACAAGAAGTAAAGCGATACACGCAATAACAACCGAGATTATAGAAATCAAAAACATCATCCAAAGGCTTATGTCATGCTCAAAAAATGAGTAATTAACATCAAAACCATTTGCAATTCCATTAACCATTTCTTCAGGTAATGTTTCTTTCATTTCGCTTAAAACATTATTTAAAAATCCTTTTCGAAAGATAACTGTTGAGTAAGTTCCTGGTAGAAAAGATGTAAATTTTGCAAAGCCTTCACCCATGGAATTTATTGGCATATAGGCTCCACAAATAAACCCATATAAAGCTGAGAGCAATGTGCAAACCCCACTAACAACGCCTTGGGTTTTGGTAAAAGTCCATATAATATTTGCGATTATTGTTGAAAATAAACTTGTTAGTAAAATATTTGCAATTACAATTAAAATGTCCACAAAACTTAGATAAAATCCAACAATTCCTAAATAAATAAAGCCGATAATTAAAAGGATAAAACAGACAATTAATGTGGCGAGATAATTAGCAAATACATAGCTAAAAGTTACAATAGATTTTTTAATGGGCATTACTTTAAAATCTATATCAGCACCGCTAACTTTATCAAGCGTCATCATCCCTGAACAAAAGGAAACTGTAACACAAGAGGTTGATAAAACCGAAGAGAAAAGCCATCCACCACTAAATGCGTTTAATAATTCATCACTTAATGTTAAAGAACCGATAGTTTCAATAATCGAATTTTCGTATGTTCTTTTAAGAAAAGTTATAAATAAAACTAAAAGGACCATTGGTGTAATTAAAGAAACCAAAAATACCATTTTATCTTTAAAATAAAGCTTTAGATTGCGTGAAGTTAAATAGAATAATTTAATCGCATCTTGTTTCATAAATTATTTAACTCCTTTCCTGTCGCGTTAAGAAATACATCATCCATGGTTCCTTTAATTATTTCTAAATCATAGATATAATCTTTATAATCGCTAACAAAATCTTTAGCTTCTTTAGTCGACTGAAATTTAATCTCTAAACAGTTGCTTTCTAAAGAATATTTAATATTATTTTTGATTAATAAACCCTTCAAATCTTCATTATATTTATAGATTTTTAGATAATCATAAGCAAACTTTGTTTTTAAATCAGAAGGTTTTCCTTCTGCCACTATCACGCCTTTATCAATTATTACAACATAATCACTTTTAGAGGCTTCTTCCATGTAATGAGTTGTTAATAAGACGGTTAATTTTTCCTTCTTTCTTAGCTCATCAATTAATTCCCAAACATTTTTCCTTGTTTGTGGATCTAATCCGGTCGTGGGTTCATCTAAAATCAGGATTTTAGGCTTATGCAATAAAGCTCGAGTAATGTCAATTTTTCTCTTTTGGCCACCACTTAACAAACCTAAAGGTCTTTTAAGCAGATTTTCTAAATCAAGTTTTTTTGAAAAGAACTCTAACCTTTTTTTGAATTCGGTTTTATTCATTCCATATAAATAAGCACGATATTTAAGATTATCAAGTACCGATAGTTTTTTATCTAATACTGAATTTTGAAATACTATACCTATTTCGGGTAGAATTATTTCACTTTCTTCAATGGAATAACCATCTACAAAACATTCACCACTATCTTTTTTTAGAACTCCAACAATGATGTTAATAGTTGTAGATTTGCCGGCTCCATTAACACCTAAAAAAGAAAACAACTCACCTTGATTTAAGTGAAAACTGATTCCATTAACAGCTTTATTTTCGCCAAAACTTTTATATAAATTATTAATTTCAATAATTTTATCGCCCATGGCTTTTATTTAAACACACAAATACACATAAGTACAAGATATTAATATAAAAGTAAAGAATTATTTACTTTTGTTAAAATATATAGCTTCCTGATGCCAATAATTATCTTCATCATAGTAGTTATGAACAAAAAACATAGAAAATATATTTAATCACTATATATTCTTTGATTCCTTGACAATCATTAATATTCCAAGAATGAATAATAGAAATATTGTAATCTAAATCAACTGGTTCAAATTCGTTTTGAGTTTCTAAATTTCTAGAACCACTGCCAACACTATGTGCCACAACTATCATCTTACCTTCGTTATTAATTTCTTGAACCAACTGATTAACTAAATTAGAGCAAACTGATCTTAACTTCTTTAGAAATTCTTTATCTTCTATATAATGATACATACTTAAAAACCTCCTAAATAAATATTATCCCCATGTCTATCATTTGAAGTATGTATCTTTTCTTCAAATCTTATTATTAACATTTCAATTACCAATTTGTCGATGGTTATCGTTCATTTTCATTATTTCACATTAAAACTTGAAATGCAAAAAAACGCATGAAATGACACTAAATCACTTCAATGCGTTTATATTTGTTATCAATGTAATTATTTAAACCGAAATCACTATTATTATTTTTTATTGGAAGTATACTAAATTTTAATTTAAGAAAGATAACTATAATTTCAATTCTATCTATAAAGTACAACAATTTTAGGATCTGTCAAATCTTGTTCTCTAACAAAGCATTCTGCGTAATCTCCAACTTGATATGAAGTAAAATAGTTAGAGAATATTCTAGATACGAATCTTATTCTAACTTTTTTACTTAAATTATCTGTTTCGATTTTTCCATACATTACACTACCTATGGATCTTTCTAGGATTTTAACGTGAATCAATTTTCCTTTTGAATTAATAAATGGCAAAAATCTATATAGATATATAATCAAAGAACCAATAAAGCAAATAGCAAACAACACATCTATCAATATTAGAACACTAAATATTTCATTAACTGCTTCCTGATTAGCATTTGTGGAATCAAAAGACTTTAAATAAAATATCAAGCATAAAAAGCAAATAAATGTTATTAGTTGAATTGCTAAGGAAATAATCATCCAATAAAAACCGTACATTCTTTTAATATTGAATTTTTCCATATTTAAATTCCATATTTATAATTTATGTTTCCAACAACCATACGACCAAGGTTATTCGTGTTGTTAACATAGTTTGTTCTTATAATGAATCTTATCTTTCTTGCATAATCAAACATGGCTTCACCTCAAATTCTTTAACGCCATTTTAACACAAAATAGGTACAATTTCGATAATTTAATAAG
>ULQM01017512.1_pt1 | contig 15151 bp, 9 predicted proteins | sample 1954451 | NCBI WGS metagenome assembly ULQM01 (sample SAMEA4835655, study PRJEB28245) | human gut metagenome | biome: gut microbiome; material: fecal sample | place: Denmark | collected 2008 | reverse complement strand
GAGGTTCGTTACCTCTCTGTACAGAAGGCATTCCCTAAGGAGGCTGATGAGCTCTTCTCTCAGGCAGAGAAGATGGCTAAGCTCCGTTACCAGACTTACGTTCGTAAGAGCCAGGAGGACTGGAGCGAGCAGATCTAATCTAGCGATATTTCAATAGGTTAAATATATCATCTCCGAAGACCTTGGTTGCGTTCTGCAATCAAGGTCTTTTTTGTTTAAAATGCTCCATATTCATGTAAAAATTGGGAATAAGTGATGAAACATAGGGAAAAATCGTGATTTTGGGATTGAGTTCATTAGGGGCAATTCAGAATTGTTTTGTTAAGAAAACAGAACATTCACATGTGGTATAAGACGGGCTGAAAGCCCAAAAGCTCTTTGCCCTGGGCTATGAGCTTCTGCCCTTTCAGGGCGTATTGGGTAATTTCAACCGTACAGATCGAACCATTATGGATTTTTAATCCGCTAAAAGAAACGGAGCAAGAAGCGTAATCAGTCTGAGTAATGTAAATTATCCTTACCTACCCAAAACAGAAACCAAAAGAGGTAAAAATCAGTGCTTTTTAGTGAGTTTTCGAAGAAAAGATGCAAAATATGAGGGGTAGGATGATGTTTTACCCCCTCTACTAAGAGTGAAAAATGCACCTCCTCGGACTTCAAAACCCTATCGATTTTAGATATTTTTGACCGAAACAAAAGCGAAACAAAAGGTAAATAGAGGACATTAGAGTACGAATAAGGCATAATCATATAGTGACAGATATAGATTAGGTTACACCAATGCTATTGAAGTAATTCTATATATAAATTCCGTATAGTGCTAACAATTAACACTTTAGCATATCTCACCTTTCATCATTTCACATAGTCTCAAATATTATAATCCGGTCATTTCCGGTCATGGTCATTTTCGGTCATTTTTATTTCGGGGGAGAAAATGGTCACCTATAGTATAATATAAATAATATTTATATTTACTATAGCTCAAAATGACCAAACTCTTTTTGAAAATGACCGAAAATGACCATGACCGAAAATGACCGCTTGCCACTCTGGTTCTCAATGCCCCCATTAACCCCCATTTACGTTAACCTGTAATAAAGTTCAGCTAGAAAGCCAATAGAAATCAGTATCAATCAATCACTTACACTACTTCTCCGAAAGAAAGTCAGGGTAAAAGCTTGCATTCTGCCCAAAAATGTTGTATCTTTGCACCGGCAATCGAAAGAACAGCCTTTTGTGCCTTGCTCGGGTCTTCTATTAAGACCTACCCGGGTCATAAATGATGGCAGACGCTGGTCATCAATGAAGACCCCGAAAACGGCAGGAACGGGGCGTTCTGGGGAGTTGCTTAAAGAAACAAAAATTTGAACAAGAAGAAAATAATATGATTACAGTTGATGGATTGACCGTAGAATTTGGCGGCACCACCCTATTCAAAGACATTTCCTTCCAGATCAACGAGAAGGACCGTATAGCCCTGATGGGAAAGAATGGCGCAGGAAAGAGCACATTGCTCAAGATTATCGCCGGTGTGAGAAAAGCTACTCGTGGCACCGTTTCCGCTCCCAAGGATTGCGTCATCGCCTATCTGCCTCAGCATCTGATGACCGAAGACGGCAGAACCGTATTCGAGGAAACCTGTCAGGCGTTTGCCCATCTGCACGAAATGCAGGCTGAGATTGATCGCATCAACAACGAGCTCACCACCCGTACCGATTACGACAGCGATGATTACATGCAGCTCATTGAGAAAGTATCCTCTCTCTCAGAGAAATTCTACGCCATCGACATGACTCATTTCGAGGAAGATGTAGAGAAGACGCTGCTCGGTCTCGGTTTCGAGCGCTCTGATTTCAACCGCCCTACAAGCGAGTTTTCGGGAGGATGGAGAATGAGGATTGAGCTGGCAAAACTTCTCTTGAAATCGCCAGACGTACTGCTGCTTGATGAGCCAACCAATCATCTCGACATCGAATCTATCGGCTGGCTCGAAGACTTCATCATCAACAGTTCGAAAGCTGTAGTTGTCATCAGCCACGACCGAAAATTCGTTGACGACATTACAACAAGAACCATCGAAGTAACCATGGGGCGCATCTACGACTACAAAGCCACTTACAGCCAATATCTGGAACTGCGCAAGGAACGCCGCGAACAGCAGATGAAGAAATATGAGGAACAGCAGAAGATGATTGCTGAAACCAAGGACTTTATAGAACGCTTCAAAGGTACTTATTCTAAAACCTTCCAGGTGCAGAGCCGCGTGAAGATGCTAGAGAAACTGGAACTTATCGAAGTGGATGAAGAAGATACAAGTCGCCTTCGACTCAAGTTCCCGCCGAGCCCACGAAGCGGTGCTTATCCGGTTCAGATGAGCGATGTGGCGATGTCGTTTGATGACAAGAAGATTTTCAGCGGCGTGAATCTTACCGTAGAAAGAGGCGACAAGATTGCCTTTGTAGGAAGAAACGGAGAGGGTAAGTCAACGCTTGTGAAATGTATCATGGGGCAGCTTCAGAATGAAGGAAAATTGGAGTTGGGACATAATGTGCAGATAGGTTATTTCGCCCAGAACCAGGCTTCTCTGCTCGATGGCGAACTTACCGTATTCCAGACCATTGATGATGTTGCCAAAGGTGAAATCCGCAACAAGATACGCGATTTGCTCGGAGCATTCATGTTTGGCGGAGAGGATTCTACCAAGAAGGTGAAAGTATTGTCGGGAGGTGAGCGCACCCGCCTTGCCATTCTCAAACTGCTGCTGGAGCCGGTGAATCTGCTGATTCTCGATGAGCCTACCAACCACCTCGACCTGAAGACCAAGGATGTGCTGAAACAGGCCTTGCTCGATTTCGACGGAACGCTCATCGTGGTTAGTCACGACCGTGATTTCCTCGATGGTCTTGTCAGCAAGGTTTATGAGTTCGGTCATGGTCGCGTCCGCGAACATCTCTGCGGCATTTACGAATTCCTGGAATCGAAGAAGATGGAAAATCTTCAGGAACTGGAGAAGAAACAATAACCCCCTATTCTATTGTTTTCTTATCAAAAAATATTTCAAGCATAAAACAAAAAGTCCTGATGTTTCAAACAAACGAAACATCAGGACTTTATTTTTTCTATCTATTCGGAAAAACTATTCCCGAAAAATTCTATTCGGAAAAATTTCCTTCCGAGAATTACCAAAGCTCCAGGCGCTGGTTCTTAGGAATGAACAGCTTGTCGCCCTTCTTTACACCAAATGCCTCATACCATGCATCGATATGAGGAAGCGCACCATCAACACGCCACTTGCCGAGAGAATGAGGATCATTCTTTACGCGGTTGCGGATTTCCTTATCAGTAATGTTCTGTCCCCAAACACCTGCATAGGCGAGGAAGAAACGCTGGTCAGGAGTGAAACCATCCTTGTTCTTCAATGGCTTCTTAGCTGTAGCATTCTTGAAGGCATTGTATGAAACCATCAAACCACCGTGGTCGGCAAGATTCTCGCCGAGGGTGAAACGGCCGTTGGCATTCAGATCAGGCAATACCTTGATGTTGCTGAAGAAATCAGCATACATATCAGCACGCTTGTTGAAACCTTCTGCATCAGCTGCAGTCCACCAGTCCTTCAGATTACCGCTAGCATCATACTGACGACCCTGATCATCGAATCCGTGAGTCATCTCATGGCCGATTACTACGCCGATAGCACCATAGTTGAATGCTGCATCAGCCTTAGGATCGAAGAAAGGATACTGGAGAATACCAGCTGGGAAGCAGATCTCGTTGGTAGTAGGATTATAGTAAGCATTCACAGTCTGAGGAGTCATGTACCACTCATCCTTATCTACTGGCTTTCCTGCCTTCTTTGCAATCTCCTTATCGTTGGCAAACTTGCGGCAAGCCAACACGTTCTCATAATAGCTCTTAGATGGGTCGATGCTGAGCTTGCTGAAATCAGTCCACTTGTTAGGATAACCAATCTTTACATAGAACTTGTCGAGCTTGTTGTGAGCAGCTTTCTTTGTTACATCGCTCATCCAGGTCTGAGCATCGATACGCTGACCGAGGCTGATCTGAAGATTCTTTACGAGTGTCTCCATCATCTTCTTAGAGCTTTCTGGGAAATAGCGCTTGCAGTAGATGCGACCGAGCGCCTCGCCCAACTGAGCCTCTACCTGAGTAGTAGCGCGCTTCCAAAGAGGATAATCCTCCTTACGGCCACTCATAGTCTTGCCGAAGAATTCGAAACGGGCTTCGCGAATCTCATCGCTGAGGTAAGAAGCAGAACTATTAATGATGTCCCACTCCATCAAAGCCTTCAATGTGCCTGCACATTCTGCAGCTGCCACCTTGTCATAACCGGCAAAGAAAGCAGGCTGACCTACGATCATCTCCTTGAGATTTTCGCTCTTGATTCCCTCGGCGTTGGCAAGTGCCTCGAGAGGAATGTTAGGATAATTCTCCTTGAATTCTGCCAAGGTCATCTTGTTGTAGTTGGCCTGAGGATCACGAAGTTCGGTACGGCTCTTAGAGAAAGTAGCGAGCGTTGTTTCGTGAAGGAATACGGCAGAAGCCTTCTTGGCAGCTTCATCAGCAGAGAAGCCATAGAGCTGGAACATCTTGCTGAGGTAAGTCTTATAAGCCTCACGGATAGCTACAGTTGCAGCATCGTTGTTGAGGTAATAATCCTTGGCACCGAGAGTAAGACCGCCCTGCATCAGGATGTAGATGTTCATGGTTACGTTCTTCTCATCGGCATCGAAACCTGAGACATAGCCCAAACCGAGACCCATCCATGCATACTTAACCTGAAGCTTCTGAAGCTCTTCCTTGGTCTTGGCAGCTTCAATCTCATCCAACAGAGGCTTTACTGGAGCGATTCCAGCCTTGTTGCGGCTGTCAACATCCATAGAGAGTTTGTAGAAATCAGACAATTTCTGCTCGATGGTTCCAGCCTTGTAAGTCTTCTTCTGAAGTTCAGAAAGAATGGTGTTGATGCGCTTGTTATTGTTCTCAGCAAGCTGGTCAAAACTGCCATAACGGCTGTAAGCGGCAGGAAGAGGATTGTTCTTCTGCCATCCGCCTGTAGCAAACTGATAGAAACTGTCTGCTGGCTTCACTGTCTGGTCGAGATTGCTCATGACAAGACCCGATTTATTCTGAGCATCAGCGCCTAATGGCAGAGCTGCGATCAGCATCATCGGTAAGATCATTTTCATTTTCATTTTCTTCTCTTTTATATATTAATGTTATTATTATTTCGAAACTTCTTCGAGTTCTTCCGAAAGGAGCATCCAGCGCTCGTTCTCCTCATCGAGACTCTTCATGAGTTCAGTGTATTCGGTCACGAGTTCCATGTTGGTTGCATTTTCCGGTTTCATCAGGAGTTCATCAATCTCCTTCTTTCTCGCTTCCAGCTTCTCTATCTTCGCCTCACATTCCTTCACGGCTTTCTCAGCCTTGCGGATCTTCTTCTGCTGTTCCTTATGTTCAGCGTAGCTCTGCTTGCCGGATGTGGCAGAGGCAAGACTGTCGGCTGTAGAACCTGATGCGACAGAAGAGCCGGAAGTATTGGCAGAAGGCGAACCGGCAGAAGCCATGCTCTGGTTGGCAAGAGCCTGATTGATGTTCTCGGCATTATGGGCACGGAGATAATCGTAAATACCACCGAGATGCTCACGAACCTTGCCGCCGCCAAACTCATAAACCTTATCAACCAGACCATCGAGGAATTCACGGTCGTGGCTCACGATGATGGCTGTTCCATCGAAAGCCTTGATGGCTTCTTTCAGCACATCCTTCGACTGCATGTCGAGGTGGTTGGTAGGCTCATCGAGAATGAGGAGATTCACCGGTTCGAGCAGGAGCTTGATCATCGCCAGTCGGCTGCGTTCTCCTCCACTCAGAACCTTGACAAACTTCTCTGAAGTCTCGCCTCCAAACATGAAGGCGCCCAGGAGATCATTCACCTTCAGACGCATTTCGCCTGTTGCCACATTGTCGATAGTCTGGAAGATGGTAAGATTCTCATCCAAGAGCTGCGCCTGATTCTGGGCGAAATAACCAATCTGCACATTATGACCAATCTTGAGAGTTCCGGTGAAAGGAATCTCACCCATGATACATTTTACCAGGGTAGACTTACCCTCGCCGTTCTTACCCACGAAAGCCACCTTCTCGCCACGCTTGATGGTAAAGGTAACATGGTCGAAGACGGTGTGTGCGCCATAATCTTTGCGCACCTCATCGCAGATGATAGGATAATCGCCACTTCTGAGACAAGGAGGGAATTTGAGGTGCATCTGCTTGTTGTCAACCTCATCCACCTCGATAGGCACGATTTTCTCGAGCTGCTTGATTCTGCTCTGCACCTGAACCGCCTTGGTAGGCTTGTAGCGGAATCGCTCAATGAAATCCTTGATGTCGGCAATTTCCTTCTGCTGGTTTTCGTAAGCACGGAGCTGCTGCTCGCGGCGTTCAGCACGCAAAACCACATACTCATCGTATTTCACCTTATAGTCTTCTACCCTTCCGCAAGTAATTTCGAGGGTACGGTTAGTTACATTGTTGATGAAAGCACGGTCGTGACTCACAAGAACCACAGCCTTAGCACTCTGCGCCAGGAACTGCTCCAACCACTGGATACTTTCAATATCAAGGTGGTTGGTAGGCTCATCGAGGAGCAGTACATCAGGCTTCTGCAACAGAATCTTGGCAAGTTCGATACGCATTCGCCAACCGCCGGAAAACTCCTTGGTTGGGCGCTCGAAATCATCGCGCGTAAAGCCAAGACCGCTCAAGGTGCGCTCTATCTCAGCCTCATAGTTTTCGCCACCCATCATCATGTAGCGTTCATGTTCCTGGGTAAACTTCTCTACGAGCTGAGCATAGCTTTCGCTCTCATAGTCGGTGCGGTCGGCCATTTCCTGCTGCATCTTGTCCAGACGCGCCTTCATCTCGGTATTATGGGCGAAAGCCTTGCGGGTTTCCTCTTTCACGGTCGTATCGTCCTGCAGTTTCATCACCTGTGGCAGATAGCCGATAGTGGTTTCGTTAGGAATAGCCACAACGCCGTCAGTAGGTTTCTGCAAACCGCAGAGAATCTTGAGCATCGTAGATTTTCCCGCACCATTCTTACCCACCAGGGCAATGCGGTCGCGGTCGTTGATGACGAAACTTACATCATGAAAGAGAGGCTTGACGCCAAACTCTACTTTCAGTCCTTCTACTGAAATCATCTATTTCTAATTTATAATTTACAATTAATAATTTACTGAACTTTCGCACGTGGTTCAAGTACGGGCTGAAGGCCCAAAAGCTCTTAGCCCAGGGCATCGCCCTGGGTATAATGGCAGTCAACAATGCGCCCTGTAAGGGCAAAAGCTTTGTAAATTGCCTGGTACTTGAAAGCTTTTGCCCTTTCAGGGCGACAAACTTGCGTCCATGATTACCCAGGGCGATGCCCTGGGCTAGGAGCTTCTGCCCTTTCAGGGCGTGTGGAGCTCACTTGCGAAACTTGAATAATTTATAGTTTTCCTAACTTCTTTTACGGAATGAGCAGGGATGAATCTCCATAGCTCAGGAAACGGAAATCATGCGAAAGAGCATAATCGTAAACCTTCCTCCAGTCGCCCTTGAGGAAAGCACTCACCAGAAGCAGGAGCGTACTCTGAGGCTGATGGAAATTGGTGACCAACATCTTCACAATCTTATACTGATAGCCAGGAGCAATGATAATCTGCGTGCTGGAATGGAGAGCCTCCAAGCCGTTGCGGTCCAGATAATCGATGATTGCCTGAATAGCCTGCATCGGAGTAATTCCATCTACCAGATTGCCATCTTCAGAAAGCTCGTAAGGATCCCACTGTTTTACGTGCAGATCTTCTTCGTTTGCCTCAGGATGCTTCAGCAGATGAACGCCCATGTAATAGAGGCTCTCGATGGTACGGACGCTGGTGGTTCCTACGGCAATGACCCGACACTCGTGCTTGATGAGTTTTTCCAGACTGCGGCGATGAACAACAATGTATTCCGTATGCATCTGATGTCCTTCGATTTCAAGACTCTTCACCGGTTTGAATGTGCCGGCTCCTACATGCAGGGTTACTTCTTCGCGGTCGATTCCATGCGCATCAAGATCCTTGAGAACCGCATCGGTAAAATGAAGTCCGGCAGTTGGAGCAGCCACACTTCCCTTGATTTTAGAATAAACCGTCTGATAGGTGGTCTTGTCGCTCTCCTCTGTCTTGCGGTTGAGATATGGAGGAATAGGCAACTCGCCTACTGCTTCGAGAATCTCAGCGAAAGACACCTTGTCGTTGTCCCAATCAAAGTCAACCCAATAGTTGGTTCCTCCGCCTTTGGCAACCATTTCCTTCGCTTCAGAACCGAGAGCATCTCCGCGTCGCATGGTAGCGCTGAGCGTAAGCTTGTGGCCCTTGATTTCGAAATCACGCTTCAGGCTTCCCTCTTTCCATTTCTTCAGATTACCGATCATGCAGAGCCAGGAACAATGTCCGGTGGTCTGGAACATGAGTTCATAATCAGTAGGTTCTGCAGGCTCCATCAAGAAAACCTCAATAAGCGCACCTGTTTCCTTGCGGAAGTGCAGACGCGCTTGTATCACCTTGGTATTGTTGAATATCATCAAGGCTCCTTGAGGGAGATATGTGGGAAGATGATGGAAAACATCATCGCTTACTTCGCCGTGCTTATAGACCAGCAGTTTGCTGTGGTCGCGCTGGGCGATAGGGAATTTTGCGATGCGCTCATCCGGTAAATCATAGTTATAATCACTAATTTTAATGTGTTTTGTATCCATTATTTACTTTTACTTTAACTTTCTATTTTGAACTTTTATGCTTGTACTAAATACTGGCCATCTTGCAGGTGGCATAAAACACAACCATGATAAGGGTAAATATCACTACGGTCATGATTTTATCTACATCATCATAGTCGTAACCCGTACTCGTATACTGGTTGGAAATATACTTAATCTTTGGGGAGATGCGGTAATACATCTTGATGTAGATAAGATAAACGACAACTCCCACCACTGCTCCGATAGCCAGACCGCAAAGAATGTCGACCGGATAATGAACACCCAGGTAAAGACGGGTCCAGCAGTTCACGAGCGACCATAATAACAGGGTCCACGTAACCAGTTTGCTGCGGATGAGCAACGAGAAGAAGATGGCTAACGAAAGCGTATTGGCTGCATGAGCCGAACAGAAGCTGAAACTCTTGAGGCGCATATTGTCAACCACCTGAACCGTATACTTGAACATCGGGTCGCTGGAAGGTCTGCATCTTTCAGCCAGCGGTTTGATGATTCCATCCACCAGTCCATCAGCCAGAAAGATACAGAGCACCGCTCCTCCTATTACGAGTGCAATCTGCCCCATCATCTCGTTGTTTCTTATCACAACAACGAAGAGGACGATATAAAGCGGAATCCATGTCCAGCCCGACGTAAGCGCCATCGCCATCTGATCGAGCCAGACATTCTCGCTGCCGTTAAACACATGCAACAGCTGCATGTCAAAATCTTGTATCCTACTAAAATCCATTCTCTTTATTTTAATCAGATTTTATCTTAATCAGATTTCCTCAATTGCCTTGGTTTCAATCCAGCCTTCTCTGCCGTCTCCTACCTTGATTTCACGCCAGCCTTTCATCGCCTTATCGGTAATGTCAACTCGGGTTCCTTCATGCAGCAGGAAGAGGTCAGCGCTCGTCTTGGCTGGAGTCTTCTTCACATTGACAGAAGGAGCAATGATGATGGCTCCCGTACGGTTAATGAGCATCTGCCGCTGCTGGTAAGCAAAGAGATTGCTCAGCAGGAAGACTGCCACGAAGAAGATTCCACCGAAGAAACCAATCTTGCGCAACACGATATGCGAACCGAAGAGATAAACCAAGACCAGAACCAGCGCCATGATGATGGCAATGATGCCTGTCTTAGCCCAACAGTCAATACTCGTAAAGTTAACCAGCGCCTTCCACCAGGTTACGAAGAACATCTCGCTTTCCGGAGTAATCTTATCAATGGTCTTGCTACGTGCAAACTGCAGGTTGAAGCTGATGTCTTCATCGCCTGGCGAGAGCAGATGGGCACGCTCATAATTGAGCACAGCCTTGGTAATATTGTCTGTACGGTAATAAGCATTGCCCAAGTTATAGTAAACTTCGGCAGAAACACCATAGTTGTTCAATATTTCCTCATAGTCGCGTATGGCTTGCTGATAGTTACCTTTCTGATATTCCGTATCAGCATTGTTCTTGGTTACAGCGCCTGCAGAAACCGAGCAGCCCAACATTACCATGATCATCAAGACGAAGGAATATCCGGTTGCACTCTTCTTGCGCTGCTTACGCGTTGCATTGATAGCATTTTCTATATCCATAATAGCAGTCATTGCTGATTCGAATGTACGGTTCATATTGCCGGCAGGGTCGCCCGGCGCATAGCGTTCAAACTCACATTCATCGAGCGCAGTTGTAAACTTCTCGATAGTTCTCTCCTCAACACAATGTTTTTCGAGCATAGCCTGAATGTTTTCACGTGAGAGCTTTTCGGCAGGCATGTTGAGCTTGTAGCTTACATAGCCCCACAAAGCACGGAGCACTTCATCGTAGAATTCTTCCTGCTTGCCACCGAGCATCAGCAGATGAGCCTTCTTCAGGCGCTTGGTTGCTATCTTGTTTGCCTTGTTGGAACGGACCTTTACAAGGTCGGCATTCTCGAGAGCACGGCGGCGGAAAACAATGAGCAGGGCAAAGAAGGCTGCCAATGGAACCAGCAGACTGGTCCAGTAGCCGAAGCTTCCGTAGAACATATCGTCAATATCATGGAGCTTAGACTTGCCCAGTTTCAGCGCATGAATGTCCTTATCCTTGTTGCTGAAATCTGAGGTTTCATTGTCTGAAGTTCCATCGCCCTTCTCTACGTTCAGCGTAAACGGCTGGGTCTTGATTGTCTTGTACTTGTTAGCCGAAGTATCATAATAGGTGAATTCTACCGCAGGAATGGTATAATTTCCCTGATTACGAGGTACAGCCAGGAAGTCATAAATCATATTGCCTTCTACGCCATTGGCTGTGAGACGGGTTTTGTCTGTCACCTTCGCATCGTACTTGTCAAAATCCTTAGGGAAGGTAATGACAGGCTGCTTGAGCAACTTCAGGTTTCCGATTCCTCCTACCACTACACGGATGGTGATTGGTTCGCCAGCCTTCACTTCCTTCTTGTCGATGGAAGCACTAATATTGAATTTACCAACACCGCCCGAGAAGTTGGCAGGGCGCTGAGGCAATGGATCAACCTGAATTTTCACACTAGGAGCTATAATATCTTTCTTTACTTCAACATAGCCAGAACCGCCATTAAAGAAAGCTTCCATCGGGTCAACGTTTCTGTTCTGCTGAACCACGATTCCCTTGAAGGTAATGGCTGGAATGGTGAGGCTTCCCGTCATCTGCGGATACATGACATACTGGCTCCATGTAACGCATCGGTAAGGTCGGCCATTTACGGTTTCAGTATGGAAGGTCTTCTGCTGAGGCAGCGGAACTTCCTGGTTGTGGAATCCCTTCAGGTCAGGCATCTTGCCTTCCAGCTGGGTAAGGTCTACCTGCGTATAAACCTTATAAGTAAGGAGCACCGGTTCCTGTTCGTGAACACGTCGCTTGTTGGCTGTAACCTTGATGAAGAGGTCGCTGCCTGATATTCTTGATCCGGCAGTTCGCATACGTGGTTCATTATAATCATTCTGTCCGTGCATGGAAGGAGCGCCGTTGTTGCGTGCAGCATGGCCAGAAACCGTAATCTTAACCGGATGGGAAGAGAGTTTCTTACCATTTACGATGGCATGAGAGGCACCAATGCCAAAGGTTCCGTTCTTAGCTGCGTAGAGCGTATAGGTAATGGTTACAGACGATGAAGAGGAAGTATGGCCATTGATCATCTGATAACTGGACTGCGATGAGGTGTAAGGACCTGCGATTACCTCAAGTCCTTCTCCTACTCCGCCCAGGCGGAATTCCTCTACATCACGTGTATTGATGGTATAGGCCACACGGAAGTTTTCTCCCGCCGCCACGTGTGTTGGTGCCGACACACTGATATGCTGGGCTTTCAGCTGCAAACTGAAGCCCAGAAGCATTGCCCATATAATAATAAACCAACCTATATGTTTCATGTTCCTAATATATTATGCTCGTTGTATTATTTTACTTTTTACCAGTTTTTCTCATATTGCTTTCTGCGAGGCTGACTCATCGCTTTCTGCATCTTACGCTTTGTATCCTTCTCCTGCTGGATGGCAGCGTTCAAGAGTTGTTCAGCATTATCTTTGCTCATCTTGTCCTGATTGTTCTGATTCTGCTGATTGTTCTTATTCTGGTTGTTCTTATTTTTGTCGTTCTTGTTCTTGTCTTTATTCTGATCTTTGTTCTGATCCTTATTCTGCTTGTCTTTGTTCTTGTCCTTGTTTTTATCCTTGTTCTTATTCTTATCGTTCTGCTTGTTCTGCTTCTGGTTTTTAAGCAGTTTCTTGCAGAGGGCAAGATTATATCGGGTTGCATTGTCCTGCGGATTGCAGCGCAGGGCGTTCTCATAGCATCCTATGGCCTGCGCATATTGCTGATGCTGCTGCATGACCACACCCATGTTGTGGTAACTTCTGGCGCGTCGCATCTTGTTCGTTTCCAGTTTCGAAGCATTCTCAAACTGTATCATTGCCATAGAATCCTTCTGCTGCATCATCAGGGCGCAACCCAGATTATAGACAGCCTGCGCATTCTTCTGGTTCTTGGAGATAGCCTTGCGATATTGCGTTTCGGCTGCAGCCCACTTCTGTTTATGATAGGCGCGGTTTCCCTGGCGGATGAAGTTGCGGTCGTTCTGTGCTCCCACCTTCGCCAAGCCCAGCACCATCAGGGCAAAAACCAATATATATCTTAAATATCTCATTCTTATTATATAATAATGTATAAACGTTTATCAGAAAGGCTTCTTGATGTCTTTCTTAAAAAACTTGATGTTTCTGAGCAGAGGATTCTTTACCTCAAGCAGACAGATTTCGATGATAAGCAACAGGATGACGAGAATACCTACAGCCTGGAACTGTTCATCATAGGCACTGTAAACTACACTCGTTACATCGCCTTTCTGCAATTTGGCAATATCATCATTCAATGCTCTTTCCGCATCGCTGGTATTATCTACATGAATGTACTGACCCTTGCCTGCCTGGGCAAGTTCCTTGCACATCTGCTCATTCAGGGCGGTCATTACGGTGTTGCCCGCATTGTCCTTCAGATAAGAGCCGTCGCCCATAGGGATTGGCGCTCCCTTGGTGTTACCTATGCCTAGGATGAAGACATTGATTCCTTTCTTGTTGGCAGCAGCCGCTGCCTCCTGTGCGCCAGGCTCATGGTTTTCGCCATCAGTAATTACGATGATGGCTCTGCCCACATTCTCCTGCTGGGTGAAACTCTTGGAAGCCAAATCGATGGCTGCTCCGATATTGGTTCCCTGGGTCTGGATAAGACCAGGGGTTATGTTCTGGAGAAACATCTTAGCCGAAACATAATCGGTGGTGATTGGCAACTGCACGAAAGCATCGCCGGCAAAGACGATGAGTCCAATCTTGTCGTTGTTAAAGTTGTCGACCAGATTTTCGATAAGCATCTTGCTCTTGTCCAAACGGGATGGAACCACGTCCTGACAGAGCATGGAATTTGAAATATCGAGGCAGATGATGGTTTCTATGCCATGTCGCTTATCGTGAGAAATCTTGCTGCCCATCTGCGGGCGAGCTACCATCACGATGAGAAGCGCCAAGGCTGCAAGCATCAGCACAAACTTAACTGTAGGGCGATATTTGGAGATGTTGGGCATGAGCTGTTTCAGAAGTTCCGGATCGCCGAGCTTCTTCAGTTTCGCCTTTCTTCTTCTCCATCCTATCAGTCTGATCAGAATCAGTACTGGTATAATCCACAACAGCCAGAGAAATATAGGATCTTCAAATCTTAACATTTTCTATTCTAATTATATCTTCTATTCGATTATCCGATAATCAGTAAAATATCTCCGATAACTGGTAAAATATCTCCGAAAGATAGCGGAATATCTCCGAAAGATAGCAAAATATCTCCGATAATCAGTAATGGCTCAATATCCGGATTACGGAATTCTTCTGAACCAGGTGATGCGGAGCAGGATTTCTACCAGCAATACCAGGAGAGCTGCCAGGGCGAATGGCTGATAAGCTTCATATCGCTTAGCGAAATGCTTGACATTAAACTTGGTTTTCTCCAGTTTATCAATGTCCCTGTAAATCTTCTTCAGCTCATTATTGTTCGTCGCGCGATAGAAGTTACCATCGGTTGTCTGAGCAATATCACCCAGCGTCTTCGTATCTATCTCTACCGGAATATTGACGTACTGCACTCCTCCTGCCACAGGCATTGGATAAGGAGCCACCTTGTTGGTTCCTACACCGATGGTGTAAACACGGATTCCGTAGCTCTTGGCAATCTCTGCTGCGGTCATTGGCGAAATTTCGCCCATGTTGTTACTGCCGTCGGTAAGAAGAATCACAACCTTCGATTTTGACTTAGAATCCTTCAGGCGGCTCACGGCATTGGCGAGTCCCATTCCCACTGCAGTTCCATCGTCAATCAGTCCCCGGGCGGCAATATCCGTACGGGTTGCCTGCAAGAGGCGCAACAGACTGGCATGATCGGTTGTCATCGGGCACTGGGTGAAAGCTTCACCGGCAAAGATAGTCAGACCGATGTTGTCGTTCGGTCTTCCCGAGATGAATTCTGTAGCCACATCCTTAGCCGCTTCCATACGGTTCGGTCTCAAATCTTCGGCAAGCATAGAGGTGGAAACGTCCATTGCCAACATAATGTCAATGCCTTCTACCGTCTTGTTGTCCCAAGCCGTATGCGTCTGCGGACGAGCCATCGCACATACGATGAGCACGAAACAGATGCATCTCAACACCATTGGCAGATGGATGAGACGTACACGCAGGCTCTTCGGAGCATATTGATACTTTTTCGTGTCGCTCATGCGCATGGTTGGCGCATTCTTCTTCCTGTAGAGGAAATACCATAATATATAAGGTATCAGCAACAGGAGCAA
>ULQM01052445.1_pt1 | contig 15164 bp, 10 predicted proteins | sample 1954451 | NCBI WGS metagenome assembly ULQM01 (sample SAMEA4835655, study PRJEB28245) | human gut metagenome | biome: gut microbiome; material: fecal sample | place: Denmark | collected 2008 | reverse complement strand
CACGTCATTCGGGTTCACACGGTCCAGTTCGCCCACCGCACCGTCTATCAGCACCAGCGGACTGGCACTGTTGATGGAAGTGGTACCACGCACGTTGATGCTGGGCGAGCTGCCCGGCACCCCCGACGAAGTCGTAACATTCAGACCAGCCACCGAACCTTGCAGCATGCTGGCCAGCGACTGAGTGGCACGGTTCTCCAGCTTCTCGCTGCCCACCGTAGCCACGGCACCCGTCAGGTTCACCTTCTTCTGCGTACCGTAACCTACCACCACCGCCTCATCCAGCATGATGGCATCTTCCTGCATATATACCACAATGTTTTTCTGTCCCGGCTTCACCTTCACTTTTTGTGTGAGGTAGCCCACATAAGAGAATTCCAGGGTTGCCCCTGCGGCAGGTACCTGTACATCGAACGCACCGTCTACATCAGTAATTGTTCCCTGAGTAGTCCCCTCAATGCGAATCGAAACCCCTACAAGCGGTTCCTGTAAGGCATCCAGTACCTTACCCGATACCTTCCTGTTCTGTGCCGACAGCGTAGAAATACTGCCTACCAGCAACAGCAACAAGCCCAACACGTACGAATTGAAAACTTTCATAAATAAGTATTAAGTAAAACATAAATTAAGTCAGCGAGGCAAGTAAGCATCCGTCGAGAAAGCCTTCGGACGCTGCATGTTCTCCGTCCACTGGTGTCCGAACTCGTCGCACACGGTGATGGTCAGGTCCACGTCGGCATCGGCAGCCTTCACCTTGAAGAAATGCGGGAACTTCTCGGTAATGAAGCTCGGCGTAGAAGTCAGCGTCGACGAGTTGAAACGCTTCACGCTCATAGCCGCCACGTGCAGCGGGTCGTACGCCCATACCTCCTCGGGAGTCAGCGTATTGCCGTTTTCGTCGGTCACCTTCAGCGTCCAGCGCGGGTTCCAGTTCCACACGTTGATCAGCACTTCATTGTCCTGATTTTCCGGATACGCCTCCACATACTTCATGTACTCCTTCTTGACCGAAGCCGGTACACCGGCAGGCATCTGCGGCACATCTGCCAGCGAGAAATGCACGTTGTTCAGGTCGTAGCTGCGGAACTGGTAATCCTCCGTCCATCCCGTAGCCTTGTACATCCACTCCATGTCCGTACCGTTCACGCTCCAGATAGCATAACCGCCCGGCGTACCGTCGGGGCTGAGGTGCACGCCCGGAGTAAGGTAGCCCGACCACCACCAGGAGCCGCAGATGGCACCCGTGTTATGTTCGTACACCTCCCGTCCGCCAGTCACGGCATCATCGGGCGTCACGTTATAGTTCATGTGTGTATGTCCGGTAATGAAATGCACCTTGTAGCCGTCCAGCACGTTCAGCAGCTGCGTCGTGTTCAGCACGTCGTGATCCACCTTGAAGCCGTCCGTCTGCGAAGGATAGAACACCTGCGCGTGCATCACTACCACCAGCGGCACCGACTTGTCTACGTGCGACAAGTCCTTTGCCAGCCAGCTCAGCTGTCCGGCCGATACCCGTTTCTCGTAGTCGCGCGAAGTCGTACCGTCGTAATTGCTGCAATCGATGTCATCCAGCACCACGTAGTGTACCTTTCCCAAGTTGAATGAATAATAAGTAGGCGCGATGTAATCCATGAAACGGCTCTCCGCATCCCGGTCGTTCGTCGCCTTATAGTCGTAGTCATGATTTCCGATGGTATGGAAAATCTGAAGCCCCTTCACCTGCGAGTTGATGGTGTTCAGGTACTCGGGCAGCGCGTAACTGTTGGAATACCAGTACAAGTCCCAGGTCATGTCGCCCAGCGCGATGGCATACATCTTTTCCTGCTGGTGCAGCGCACGGTAAGCGTTCAGGTCGCTGGTAAACTCCATGAACTGCTTCAGGTCGCCCGTACGGTTTGCCAGATGCATATCGCCCAGCACCAGCACCTTATAGTCATCCTGTCCGTCCACCGCCGTCAGCGAGAAGTCCACCCGCTCGGCAGTAGAAGCGTCGCCCTTCATCATCTTGTAGAACTGAGGGAGCACCCCTTCGGCAGGCACCTCGTAACCCGCAGGAACAGAGATGAACACATATCCCCACTCCTTGTCCGACTGGAGTTGGTAGATACCCTGCTCATTGGTGACGGTCACTTCTACGCCGTCCGAAACCACTACCCCCGGCACCGGTCCGTCGGCAGTCGAAACCACCCCGTACACCGTTGTTCCGGCATCCGGCGTAAAGTCCATTCCCTCTACAATATTAATATAAGTACTGCCGATCTGTTTCTTGCGGTCGCCCCGCTTGATGAACACCCGGTACGTACCACTCTCGCATCCTTCCGAAATCTTTACGGTAAAGCTGTTTTCCGACACACTCACCAGTGTGCAGGTGTACGAAATGCCGTCGGTCGACTCCAGCACCAGCACATCCGATGCCTGCGGTTCCTCTCCGCCTTCCACCTGAAAGGTGTATTCTCCGCCCTTGCTGACTTCTATCAGCGACGGACAATCGAAACTGACGCCAAAGCTGTCCGATGCAACTTCTGTCGCCTCATCCTTGCTGCATGCCATGAGGGGCAATCCAGCAACCAACACAAACCAAACTAAATACGCTGCAATTTTTTTCATGCTATGTTTAAATTGTAAATCTGCCTAACCCGTTTTTTATTTTGCCTGTTTTTTATCTGTCTGGATATTAAGGTGTTGTCATTACCTAAAAAAACCTTAATTTCCTGTGCGCAAAATTAGATGCAGCGTATTTCAAAAGCGAAACACCGATGTGGCATTCCTGTTTCAAAACGGTTAAGTTTGTGATGCAAGGGGAGATAAAAACGGGGTGCGAATACCTGTCTGTACGGTACAGCATATTGCCGGCAGATAAAATCAAAGCACAAATGAAGCTAAAGAAGTTGTAGCACAGACTTCTAAACTCGAATATTGAACAGCCATACTATTTGGCGGAATAAAAAATAATGTTTACCTTTACAATATAAAAGTGCCCGTGCGAGCTTAGTCGTCGCATCTGCACTACAAAAAGGAATTAGAGAAGTCTCAGTCATAATGACTGGGACTTCTTGCTTTTAACAATCATATCATCCTCAGAAAGTTTCTTTCAATCTATTTTTCTTCATCCGATTCTGAAAAAGCGTCCAGGCTTCCGTCGTTAAGTTTGTGATGCAGGGCATATTATATGTCAATCAGGATAAAAGCTTTATCCGACCTTTCCTGTGCAGACTCCTCCTTTATCACTTTCTGATATGTGTCCGAGTTAAAGACCAATGAAAGCGCCTAGGGTTAGAAAGAATAACGTAAAGGTTTCTGAAAATTTTCAATTCAAGAGCCTCCTCCCTTAGCCCATAGGAGGAATAGCTGTACCCCAATACGATACTCCTCCATTGGAATCAGCTGTACCAAATAAAGCTCCGCACATATTCCGCTTCCTGAATAAGCCAATTTGACTATAATTTGCGTATAATATAGACAACTACACATATTTGATTCAAAATTCCATGCGCCACCAACCTTTGTCTTACAAACGCAAACAGATGCTAATGAAGCAGCACAAGCACACTGAAAAACAACTTGCGTGGTTACATAATCCGGATAAAAAGCATCCATCCCATACTCTTGTCCCGTTGTCAGTATTACTCCACCTGTCTTTTCAGGGACAAGCAAAGTCTTATCTTCTTTTTTTAAGATTATCCCTATATTTTACAAACTGCTCTTTGAAGTCTATAAGTTTAGCCTCCGGATGATCTTTTACAAACCGATTTAATACATCGATTTCAGAAGCGATCCTTTGGTATTCTTCATTACTAACTCCTAATTCTAATGCTTCTTCTTCAGATATATCTAAAGAATAGACCCTCTTATTTTTATCAACCGAAACAAATTGAGACATGAAAATAGAATTCACTCTCATATCTTTTGCCTCATCACTCATTCTTTTATAAACTTCTAAAGGCAAATTCTGTTCTGCTACTTCTTGTAAATCAGTTTTAGACAAATGCAATTCAAACTGTGACTCATGCAAATCACCAGCTAATTCTTCTTTTTTTTGCTGACAAGAAAAAAAGCAAAACAAAAAGACAAGACCAATAGACCATTTCATAACTACAATGTGTTTCTAAGTTGTTATAAATTCTTTTATATCTAACATACAGCAAATATAAGCTTTTCAATAGACATCGTCGACATTATGCCATCAATGTCTGTTTCCTTTTTATCAAAAAATTCTTTAATGGAAATCTCCCCATTCAACTCTCACGGCTCATAGAGTAAGATATTTTGCCAGTTCCTGAATACCCGGCACGTCTGTCAGGATCCTGCAATTGTATATAGCTTTTAGTGTGCTCCATTGCGGTTGTTGTTTTTCCACACCACTTCGGACCCCTTTATCTGTACCGCTCCAAAAGCCTCCAGACACAAGGCTAACTCGTCATCTACAATTCTTTTCCGATAATCTGTCAAATACTATTCAATTTTCATCAAATATACGACAAATTATAGACACTCCAAAAGCTACTTCCTGTTTTTGTGATATTCATTAAATGAAGCTAAAGAAGTTATAGCGCATACTTCCACCCTCAATTTCCCGATGCAACATACACACAAAAAACGGGGTGTGAACCACGCCGCGATACCGCAAACGTGAGGTTCACACCCCGTCTATCGATTATACATTCAGCTTCTGCCCGATATATTTACTCTCCTATCACATCACGCACACAGCGGACTTTACCTCCATTCCCCGATTCCCAGCCTTGAAGCAGCTTCAGGTTTCCGTAGTCAGCATTAGACTCATATATGTATACAAATCCTGGTCTGTCGTCAGTATAACCAGGCCACCCATCAAAACTAAATCCAGTCTTACATAAATAATACGAATATGTACCACCAAAAGCATTCTCAAACAAATCTGGATAAGTAGTATACATAAGCATCAGTTCACGCAGGTTCGGTGCACGATATCCCTCCGGACAAGGATTACCATTCTCTTCATTATACCATACACTTCTCCAAGGAATCGTTCCACCATTAGGATACAACCCACTCTTATTGGTATAAGAACTGTTGGCTTCACATTTCGCACTCACCAGCACCGCAAATTTCCGATAAGGACGGTCGTTATCATCGCGTTCATTGTTTTGCGGCAAAATACCACCAGTCAACGCTGCACGCAGTGTATTCGGTTCCAGACGGGACAAATCGATGGTCCGTTCCGTATACGTTACAGTTTCACGGCCTATTGTGACAGTTCTCGTTGATTCCTCCGAAGATTTAACATAGTCATCCACCTCGCTATCTATAGTTTTTAATGACAGACCCAGATTACGCAAGCAGCGGTACGTATGTAGGTCATCAGCGTCATCACCACTATCATCATACACCCCTCGGGAGGCTCCTTCTTCTGCCCAGATAATCCACGGACTCATCGTAATATTCCCCCACTCATTTTTTATCGTATGATACGTACTGCTGATCACATGCTCCTTCGGCACATTCGTAGATGTCGCATTTTGGGAATACAGCTTCGCATTAGGCACGGCAGCTTCAGCAATAAAGATATCCGTCAGCTGGTCTACCGAAGCCAGATACCAGCGGATTTCGTCCAACTGCACGATATTGTCACCATTCAGGTCTCGATTACGCCCCAGACAAGCGAACCATACACTTTTATACTTATCTTTAAGCCGTCCGTAATCACCATCATTCAGATAAAGTACATCCGTCCACTTCAAATTAGTAAGCTGACGAAGCACTTCCAGCGTATTCTTACGTCCATCGTCAAAGGTATTGTTGTCTTTATTCCAAGTAATACCATTAAGAGCACTACTGGTAGCCGGAAGATTCTTATCAGTACCATCTTCCGCATCTTCCGATTCATTCTTAAACTCCGTACCCCATGCCGTACTTACATCGCTGTCCGGATCGTAGAAAGTATAGATAGGTCGCTGCGAGAAGGTAATCACACTCTCAGCCCACGAAGTATTTCCATCCGGACTGTACTGTGCGCCTTCCACACAAATATGCAGCATACGGTTTTCTCCGTTTACCACTTTTTTCCACAAAAGCAGTTCGTCTGACGTCACCTTCGTATCCGGTATCTTATAATAGGCTATCGTAGGATCGTACTTATACACATATTCATCGATAAAGGCAGTAATGGTAACTTCCGCATCATCATCATATGAGACTCCCCCATCCTTAAGAAACAAATCACAACCTTGCTTTTCACTCTTATTCGCCTCGATAAACAGATGGTTCAGCAACTGGTTCACGTCGTAAAGCACCACATCCTGACTATAAATAGCCGTAGAACCATCATAATGATACCCTTCACCTCCAAACGCCGGAGCCTTATTACTCAAATTAACCGAGGAATAAGCCGCATACCCCGGATATTTGGCAAAGGCTGAAGGAGGAACTTTTACATTAGTATGTCCCTCATCATCTCGTACCAAAACACATTCCTGATTAATGGCAAATTGTACCCAGCGGTAATCGTTCAGCGAAAGATCCGTCTTCAACTCCTCCCGTTTTTCCAGTTCGGAGATATCGGTTTCCACAATACCGACCTCCTCTCTATCCACCGTATAGTTACTACGGTCGAACACCTTCAGTCCGCGCTGAAACGGAGTACTGATAGCCCACGACAAACCAGCCTTTATATCCCTTCTCGTCAACGAGAATTTCGCACGTCCGTAGTGAGAGTCAAGATCTACCACCTCACCACCTGCCTTAATTACATCTCCTTCTACTCCGGGACGTTCTTCTTTATCGCTCACAACCTCAACCCGCATCGATTCTACTCCCGTAATGGTCACATTATACGTATAGTGCGTATTGCGGCATACATCATAGTTGTTCACCAGTTCTTCGCTATCAGGATCACTTCCCGTACTACCCAGATGCACGGTATACGTCACATCGGCATTATAAAAATCCGTACCATGTTGAAAAGAAAGCGTACCCCGTATCGTGACATACGTCGAGTTTTCCGGAGCAAAGACAAAGTCGCCCGGCACATAATCCTGTCCCGGCTTTGTTCCGTCGACCTTATTCTCTGTTTTCGCTCTCTTTTCACGCAAGGCATACAGGTTCTGTACCTTCGAATACTCTTTCTCTTCGTTAGTTATTCTCTTTGTCGGCTGGCGACGGTTCTCCAGCAGATAGAACTCAAAATACGACCGATCGTCGTTCTCACGCTTTGCTTCGTCAAAATAATATTCCTTTCCGGCAGCCTGCATCGAAGCATATCCGTTCCCCGTGGTATTCTCCATGGTCTCCGCATAATCTTCGTTGTCGCGAGGCACCAGATAAGTTCCCTGCGGAATATTCTCCACCCGATAATATTTGGGAGTGAACGTCATGTTGGTATATCCTTTCTCACGACCATCTGCCTTCACATTAAAGGTGATACGCGCATCCACCCGCTCCAGATCAATTTTATCGGCAGCCCCTACCAGATTTCCCTGTGCATCTACCGCAATATCCGTTCCACCTTCGGTGTTTTTCAGCTGTCCGCACATCAGAAAAGCCATACGCTCCACACTCAGACTCACCGTTTCACCTTTATCCGTGCGTAACTGAGAATGCAAAGCCTTGAAGCCATCCAGATTCGTTACCGCATCCAACTGTTCATAGCTCAGCGTTCCTACTCCGGAGTTTGGGTTTGCAACGGCAAAAATCTGTTGTCCTGTACCCGAATACATATCCAAGGTCACAGTACCAGAACCCGTAGTATTGACAGATTGCAGATAAGTTTTGCCCGATATCTCCCCGTTTCGCTTGAAAGCAATGACAAACAGTCGCTGTACCGTCTGCTCTACCGTAGCATCCTGTGCCGAACGCGATTCCACAGCACTCGCGGCCACATTGAACTTCAGGTTTACCGTTACCGGCACACCCTCCTTGATATTGTAACCATTCACAATTTCTTCGTCTGCACAAGCCGTGAGAATAGCCACAAGGCCCAACAGCCACACATATATCAGTTTCATCTTTCTCATAGTCATTCCTCCTTTCAATTAAAACTGGGTACATCATTCGTTACCGGATTCCAGCCGACCACCTGCCACTGTAACTCAATATCAGGAACTTCCACAGCGGTTTCTTTACTGATAGTCGCCACAATATTAATCACCGTATTCCGTTTCACCACGTAATCCGTTGCCTCATTCAGGTTGATAGTCGCCTCCGGTAAGTCCAGATCCTGATTATCCGTAAACAACGTTACCTTAAAATCGGCCTTCTTGTCTTCGGGTGTTTCATACAGATAGCAGGTAAAATACTCGGCTTCAGCAGCACCCGCAGTAAATGTGCCTCGAACATTATTCCTGCCAAATGTATCATAAGATACATTTTCCAATTGTCCGGTTGCCGATGGAAACAGATAAGTCTGGTCGGCAAAAAATTGTCCCAAACTAAACCCGGTCAAGGTAATGTCCGACGACGACGTGTTCTCTACCTTAAACACAATCTTTGCCACGGCATGATAAGTTTCTATGGTAAGATTTTTAGTATCGGCAGTAATATCCACTGCCTTATACCCTGTGATAGGCAAACTTGTTACTTCACCTTTCAGTTTCGGGAAATGGCTGCGTTCGGTATCCGTTATTACCTTATTAAGTAAATCATTCGGATTGGTTACCGTAGTACCCTTTGCAGGATAGTCAGCATCAGTCAAGTCGAGGCTCTCCTCGTTTGCCACCACATAAAATTTCTTAGCTCCGGTAGTCATCCCCAGAAAAGTAACCGTTTTTTCGGTCTGCGGATCCGTCTCATTTCCGAAGCTCTGCTTATAATTAAACTCTACCTTATTTTCGGCATCCAGCACAATCACGCGCAGCGTCTTTATCCCCTCGCCAGCCTCTACCGGCGACGTATCCCCACTGCGTGAATCATTTATATGCAGCGTAACCGTTGCAGTACCTTCGGAGTCTGTACTCCCATCCGTTTCCGGTAGGCTGTCCTTTACACACGACCCGGTCATTCCTGCCGTCAGTACGAGTAAGGTGATACCCAAATATTGTTTCAGTGTCTTCATCAGTATTCCTCCTTAAAATCAGTTCCAGTCCGGTTTACCTTCCACAATGACCCAGTCGGGAAGTTTTATTTCTACACCGGCATCGTGAAATTCAATAGAAATAGGCAGTTCAGCCTCCTCTTTCGTCACATCAATAGCATCAGCGTTACGTACCAGATAGTTATAAATGCTGCCGCGCACAAGTTCCTGTCCCGTATTCTTGTCGGTTAGCACCAAACTATGTTCACAATAGTCTGCATTCAGCTCCCCGGTCGTATCGTCCATACGGAACAAGGCTAGATTCTGCGTACGGTAACACTGATTTTCGTTATCATAAATCAACTCAGGATAGATAGTACCCTTTTGTTCCAGATTAATTTCATTTTTTAAAGAAGTCTGAGCATTCGAATTCTCAAAACTCAGCTCATAAGGTATTCCGGCATCCTGACGGGTAACATCAGGAGCAGGAAGTCCGTGAATCTCCACATCCACCTTAATATGTGCACTATAGAGAGTCACTGTATCACGATACATTACTCCCTCCTGTTGGGGCATAACAAATTCCTTTTCGCCCAAGTAATTGTAGTCGTGATTGGTTACAGGAATGTCCGGATCGCTCCATGCCGGATCCTGAAGATAAATATTGGCAAAGTTCGTTTCCGTGGCATAGTTTACCACCTCTGTATGATCGTAGGCATTGCCTACAGCCACCACCTTGTAGCGTTGTCCCAGCCGCAGTTTAAAAGACGGAACTACTTCAAAGTTTTTCAATTCGTCCTGATTATATGAGCCGACTCCCAGTATGTGTCCGTTTTCATCAAAAACATACAGGTCGACCTTGCTCATATACTGGTACAATACGTCCTTGTCACCGTCGGCGAGATACTGGAAATAAATCGTGACGTTGTCACACTCATCCAGATCTTCTTTTACACAGCCGGTCGTCAGGACGGCAGCGACCAGCGCCATGATTATATATCTTATCTGTTTCATTATTTTCATTTAAGGTTTTTTATTATCTGTATGTTCGAAAGAGTAGCTTCAGCGGATTTACTCCGCTGAAGTATTTATCTATCTGTCATAGGTAACTAATTACCATTCTACAGTTGCATTTACCAGTGTCCAAGGATCAACGGTTACGGTTGCAACCAGCTGTACATCCTTACCACCGTCAGGAGTTGTACCCAGATCCCCGTCTTCAAGTTCCAAACCTGTTATATTGTAAATATATCCAGCCTTGAAATCTGTGATAGTTCCATCGTCGGCTATACCTTCCAGAGACCCCTTATCACCACTTATCACATACTTAGAAACTCGGGCATATCGCTTGTCAGTAGCAGAGGTTACGCCAGTCTGTACAGCCCCACTGAAGCAGACAGTCAGCTTCGGAAGATTTGTACCGCTTGCCGGGAAAATATTGTAAGCAAAGCACTTAGCCTGACCTTCAACTGCAGCCGGCCACGGACCGTCTACAGCACCACTTCCAATTACTACTTCACCAATCGCATCGAATACAGGAGATGCTGTTCCCCACGTAGTAGAAACAGTAGTCCAAGCATTGGCATTATTTTCTGTAGCATAATCAGTTCCCTTTTCAGTCTTGGCTGCGCCGTTCAGATAAATACCGTCCAACGTCAGAGCGGTATAAGAAGAACCTTCTGTCTCAAAATCAAGTCCCGAGAACTGCAAGCGTGCCAGACGACGTGTCAGATTGATAGTCACCGTATAATTTCCGCTGGCATCCTGTGAAAACGTAGTTTCTTTTCCATACAGAGGTTCAGCCAATCCTGTATTATACACACTAGCCAAAGCCATATTTCCTGCAATACCCTCATTGATTACCACTTCGATAGATTCAGGAACTCTTACGCCGGTAAATGTATATTCAGAATTACCATTCAAAGTTCCGGTAATACTCTGCGACTCATTATCTACCGCCTGAGCAGTCAGTGTAATCGTACCACTCTTTACCACAACCGGATACGTTGTCCCTGTTTCTCCGATTGTAGGAGTCTCCACTGTACGGCTGATAGCATCACCTATAAACTTCACAGTTACCGTAGCTCCATTTTTCTGAATGCTACCACCTTCTGGTACCACTTCTTCATTTGAGCAGGCAAACAAACCCAAACCTGCAAACGCCCACAATAAACTCTTAGAAAATTTCATAATACAAAAATTTAAAAGTTAATACTCTCATATCTAATTAATTCTCATTTCATCTGTTTTCTACTCCGCCATCAGGTCCAGATACGCCTGCAGCGCCTTCAGGTTCTCTGCAGCAGGAGCATAGCCCGCTTTGGAAGCCCGTCCGAACGCTTCAACCGCCTTTTCCGGCTGACCATTCTTCACGTATGCCGTACCCAGCATGTTCAGCAGCGCACCGTCCTGAGGAGCCTTCTCCAGCAGAGCCACTGCCTCGCCGGCACGCTGTGCCTCCAGCAGTGCCAGTGCCGCATTGTTCACCGCCGTCACGTCCTGCGGATAAGTCTTCGCACCCGTCAGCAGGCAGTCGATGTACTGCGGCGTACCCTTACCGTAGCTGTCCGCTACCTTATGAATCTCGCTCACGCTCATCAGCTGCGGGCTCTCGGTTATCATCTTGCGTCCTTCCTCTATGGTAAAGTGACGCACGTTATACTCTATGCGGTACTCGTTGCGGCGCACCGGAGCATACACCTCGTTCACCAGCTTGGTATATACCGCTGCCGGCACCAGCTTCTTCAGTTCCGCCTCGCAGGCATCCTTGTCGTCGCCACAGCCATCTATCAGCTGCAGAATCTCCTGCTGCTGCTCCAGCTCCGTACGACGTTCCACCTCCTTGCGCAGTGCGTCCCAGTCCTCGCCCTTCCACGCTACATGGTACAGCGAGCGGTCTATTCCGTCCAGATCGCGGCGCACATAGTCGGTAAACGCCTGCGCACGCCGTTTCGACAAGTCCATGTTGTATTTCATCGTACCCTCGGGCGACGCATAGCCCGTTACGTAAATGCCTGTAATCGTGAGGTCGTGATTGTCGCGCACCACCTGAAACGACTCCTTCACCTTCGCCAGTTCCGCGCGGTTCTGCTTGTAAGCCGCATCGATGCGGTCGCTGTTCTGGCGGAATTCCAGCCGGGCCACCCTCGTTTCCGAGCGGCGTTTCACCTCTTCTTCCTTCGGCTCGATGAACGGAGCCACGTACACCGGATTCATGGCAGGGAATATAGTGCCTCCGTAAGCCGTTTCGCTACCCTCTTCACACTGTGCACAGCCCGTGACGTATGCCCGCAGCTCCACGTTTCCGTCTATCATCCACCGCTTGAAAGGCACCGATGCCTCGTACGAAACCGTCTGTTCCGAACCATTGTCGCGGCGCACCACCAGCAGCGCGTCCTCGTTGAATTCTTCCCCGTACAAGGCACGAGCACGCTGCTGTACCCTGTCGCGCGTCTTTCCGTTGATGACAAACGGAGGCAACTCCTGCTCCATGCTGCCGTCGGCTGCCACGATGACCGGCACCACCCGCAGCGAATGCTGTCGGTTCATCTTCAGGTTGTCCAGCCCGATTTCCATTTTCACGTTCGCCTTGCGGTCCGCCGTTTTCGTCACCTGCGGTCCGTCGATGTTCACCGCCTCCAGATAAGGCACCTGAGCCCCTGCCGAAACAGCGGCAAACAACATTGCTGCAGAAAAGATATATTTCTTCATCGTACGTTCCTCCATCATTTAATTATGTAAATCAACGATACCGCCGCCTTGGTCAGCCCGAAGTAATCCTTTGTGTCGGAGCCTCTCCACTCGCCGCAGTGCGGACAGTCGTACATATCATAGTCGGCACGGATCCATCCCGCCCCGATTTCCAGCCCCAGGTTCCAGCGGTTTCCCAGCACGAACTGATAGCCGTAGCCCAGTCCCACGCCGTACATGTTTCCCTGATACCGGTAATCCTTGAACGAAGGAAAAATCTTCAGGTCCATATCTGCCACGTTAAAACCTCCGCCCAGTGCATGAAGAGCAAGAAAATGTCCGTTGAAGGCTTCACAGAACCAGTACCGCGCTTCCGGTTGTACCAGCCAGTGCTTCATCTTCCGGTCATCACCTAAATTAAAGGGATTATAGTTTCCCGAAACATCAATGCTCCATTTGGGAGCTACCCGAAACTCAGCCCCCACATTCAGCGTTGTGGTTACATCATAAAGAAGGTTTGTCTTGACCGCTATTTTCTGGGCTGATACGGACATACCTGCTATCAGAAAGGTTATTAATGCAAACAGTTTTCTCATAGTCCTTTGCTCTTAAGTTTTTACGTAGTGCAAAGTTATCAAATGCTAAAAAACTGTCAATAAAATCTAATTTCCAATCTGTCGTATGAAAAGGCAGGAAAGAACAGGAATGATTATTAAAAAGTCCTAATAATCTTATTTTAAACAGATTATCCAAAAAGTAAATGGACAATATAAGAAGAAGTCCCAATTTCTTATTTTATATCTTATTACGAAATAGATTAGGACTCATACCATATTTATCCTTAAACAAACGATAAAAAGTAGACAAATTAGGAATAGCACTTTGTTCAGCGATTTTACTAATAGACCATTCGGGATTCTCGTGAAACAGCTCGATGGCATATTCCAGCCTCAGGCTGTTCAGGTAAGCAGCCAGATTGGTGTTGCCAAACTCTTTCAGCACACCGGCAAAACGGTTCTTGTCCACTCCCATGACACGCGCATACTGGTCGCGCCCCAGACTGTAGTCGAGGTAAAGTTTCTCCTGACGCACCTTCTTGTCGAAAAGGGCAAACAATTCCTCGTTCGAAAGGCGCGAAAGCGTCCCCTTTCTGGGTACTTCCGGCACTGCCTGCTCCACTTCCTCTTCCACAGCCTTTTCCTCCGGTCTGCCGGTACCGTCTGTTGCCCCTCCGGAATCATGTCCCTTTTTCAGCAGATACTGCTGTACCTGACGCAGCTTCTCCAACTCCACAATCCGAATGCGCATCTTTCCACCTTTCCGCATAAAGTTCCCCAGTGCCAGCAGCGCCAGCAGCAATATGCCCGTCAGCACACCGAGCCAGATAGTCTGTACGCGCAACTTCTCCTCCGTTTCCTCCAGTTCCTCCCGGGCAGCCAGCGCATTAAACAGGTCAGTGTTCTCCAGCAGATAGTTGCGCTCGTTATTCAGCCGTATAGCCTGCTGGATAGACAGCCTGCGCTTTGCCACCGCATAAGCCTTCCGGTAGTCGCCCACCGCCTCGTAAGCTACACACGCCTGCTGCAGGAGCCGCTCATACGAAATGTTGAGCGTATCACGCCGGTCCATCTCCCTGACGTATGCCTGTGCGTTCCCGATAACCTGATCGTACTTCTTCATGGTAAGCAGGTAGTCGTTTATCTCCAGACGTCCCACAAGGGTTTTCGAGAAATGGGTACCAAGAAACAACTCGTAATACTTCTCATCCTCGAATTCCTTCCCCAGCATATGGGCAAGAAAAGCCACCTTGCTGTACAGATAGCCCGACTGGTTGTCGCGCCTCAGTTCCGGCAGGCGGGAAAGCAGCTTGCTCCGTTCCAGTCCTATCTGCCATGCCTCAGCATACTTCCGGTCGCTGATGTAGTACATCATCAGGAAACCATACGTATGCGACAGGTAGTAAATCTCGGTTTCCGATTTTCCTCCTTCCAGCAGCTTCTCCGCACGGAATGCACATTCGTATGCCTTCTTGCTCAGGCTCAGCCTGCGGTACAGATAGCCTTCGGACAACAGCATGCCGGCAAGCATGACATGATCCGAAATCGAAGTAGCATACTCCTTGCCCTTGCGGATGTAACGGGTAGCCTTGTCCAGCGAAAACGCAAAGACCGACGCCTCCGCCAGTATCATAGATATCCGACGGTACAGCACGGTGTCCGATTTTATTTCTACCGAATGATAGGCTTTCTCGGCACTGTCCAGCGCCCTTCCAAACATCGACAGACGGAAATAAGCGCACGAACGGATATACTCCAACTGATACGACGGGTACTGTGCCTTCTGCTGCAGGCTGTCAATCTGCCTCAAGGCTACTTGCGGAAACAAGTAAGCCTGTTCCCGGAGATCAGTCAGCCTCGAAGCAGAATATCCAGCCGCAACAACAAAAGACAACCTTAAATCCGCAACTCCATTCCCGAAGTGCTACCTA